>Ga0308165_1000520_pt1 | contig 70494 bp, 60 predicted proteins | sample PhyWR2_FD_201032 | JGI IMG/M metagenome (GOLD analysis project Ga0308165, IMG submission 201032) | Phyllosphere microbial communities from UC Gill Tract Community Farm, Albany, California, United States - DLSLW.R2 | ecosystem: Host-associated > Plants > Phyllosphere > Unclassified | place: USA... | reverse complement strand
TGACGTTGGGTTCATCTAACGCGAGACGATCACGCTCATCAAGCGATGTACCAAGCCCGGGCTCAATGAGCATTGGTTCAAGGAAATATAAAGCCCGGCAGATTCGCAGACGCTTTCATTGTAGTGCTTCTGCGGGAGCCGCGCGCGGCCGGGGCAAATTTTTACAGTAATCTTGCGTCGGCCTCGAGCGCCTGGTCCAGGCGCTCGAGCAGGGCGACGATGCGCTGGGCATCGGCCTGCTGCTGAATCATGGCCTGGGCCCAGGCGTCCTCGGCCTGCGCGTTCTCGGCGGCGTCCTGCGGCTGCACGGGCTCGGCGACCGGCGCCGGTGCGCGTTCGGCCGTCACGATGTCAAACGCCATGTTGAGCGCGGCCAGCACGGCCACGCGTTCGCGCGAGCGCACCTTGCCGGCGTCGCGTATGCGGGCCATGGTGTCGTTGACGCGCGCCACTGCTTCGAGCAGGCGCTCTTCGTGGCCTTCGGGGCAGGTCAGCAGATAGCTTTGGTGCAGGATCTGGACATCAAGCTGCTTCATATGCCGGCCCCTTCGTTGCTGGGCAGTCGCTCGATCAGCGCGTCGACGCGCGCCCGGGCGGCGCTCAGGCGCGAGCGCAGCGAGTCGCGCTCCTGGGTCAGGGCAGCGACCTGCTCGGCCAGCAGGGCATTGGTGCGCTGAAGCTCCTCGTGACGCAACACAAGTCGCTCCACGCGGTCGGAAATAAGGTCGAGGGGTGACTGGGCAGACATAGACTTGCCGATTGTAGAACTTGTAGCTGCGGATGTACGTAAGAAACAGTAGCCAAGCGGCTTGGGGGCGCGCTAAATTCTCTTTTGTCCTACAAAACAGGGGCGTCCATGGCCCTGCCGGCATGGCGCCAGAGGCACGGCTACAATGGCCGCCGTTGGTGCTCGCGCGTCTGGCTCTCGGGCGCGCAGTTCAACGGGAAGCAGGGAGGAATCGCCGCAAGGCAGATGTTCCGTGCCTGCGCTGCCCCCGCAACGGTCAGCGGATGAGTGTCTCGCGATGCTCGGCTCTTCTTTACTTGCCACTGGCGCTGTGCTGGGAAGGCTTGCAAGAGTGTGCTCCGCCCAGCCCGGATACCGGCCAACGAGGTGTGGTCTGCCGTCGCCCGCGACGCGGATTGCTGAGACCCATAGCCGACGGGAAGGTCGGCGCCGGGTGACTTCAGGTTGCTATTCATGTTTCTCCCTTCTTCTGGCGCTGCACGCCCCTGCCTGCTGGCCCTGGCTGCTGTCGGTGCCAGCGCCCCGGCCCAGGCCTTGCCGGAAATCCACGCGGCCACGACCGTGGTCACGGCCGCGCGCGCCCCCCAGTCGGCGCAGGAGCTGCTTGCCGACATGTCGGTCATCGACCGCGCAAGCATAGAGGCCAGCGGTGCGACCGGTCTGGCCGACGTTCTTGCGCGCCTGCCCGGCATCCAGCTGGTGCGCAACGGCGGCATGGGTAACACCACCAACTTGATGCTGCGTGGCGCGGACACCGCCTATACCGCCGTCTATATCGACGGCATGCGCTTTTCCTCGCAAAGCGGCAGCGGCGGCCCGAGCTGGGAAAGCATACCGCTGGCGATGATCGATCGCATTGAAGTGCTGCGCGGACCGGCCGCAGCCATCTATGGCTCCGATGCCATGGGCGGCGTGGTGCAGATCTTCACGCGCCGCGCCGAGCAGGCGTTTGCGCCGTCGGTGTCCGTGGGCCTGGGCTCGAATGGCACGCGGCGCGCACAGGCCGGCGTCAGCGGCACGGGCGGCACGGACCGCGCCTGGGACTATGCGCTGGACATCGCCAGTGAGCGCAGCGACGGCTTCGACGTGCGGCCCAGCCGCAATGCCGATCGCGATGGCTACAAGAGCTTGTCGGGCGCGGCGCGCCTGGGTCTGCGCATCAATGACAGGCACCAGCTGCGCGCTTCTGTGCTGGCCAGCGACATCGATGCGGGCTACGACAACAGCACCAAGCCTGGCGTGGACGATCGCGGCAAGCACCGCATGCATGCCGCCGGTCTGGAATGGAATGCGCAGTGGAGCGAGCGCTGGAGCAGCGTGTTCTCGCTCAACGCCTCGCAGGACCGCTACGAAACCACGCCCACGCCCTATCTCAGTACCACGCAGTTGCGCGGCATGTCGTGGCACAACCAGTGGCGCCTGGGCGCGCAGACTTTCTCGGCAACGCTGGAGCGCCGGGAAGACGCGTTGCAGAATGCGCCCGTGGACCGCGAGCGCGCGCAGAATGCGCTGGCCCTGGGCTACCAGTGGCATGCGGGCAAGCAGCATCTGCAGGCCCAGGTGCGCCACGACAGCGACAGCGAGTTCGGCGGCAAGCAAACCGGCAGCCTGGCCTATGGCTACGACCTCACGCCGCAATGGCGCGCCACGGCCTCGGCGGCCAGCGCCTTTCGCGCACCCACGCTTTACCAGCGCTTCAGCAACTACGGCACGGCCAGCCTGACGCCGGAAAACGGCCGCAATCTGGAACTGGGCCTGCGCTACAGCGCCGGCCACAGCATGTTCTCGGCCACGGCCTACCGCAACCGCATCAGCGACCAGGTGTCCTACCAGCCCGGCGCGCGCGGCTGCGCGAGTTCGCTGGGCTGCTATGTGAGCGTTGCCCAGGCCGAGTACCAGGGCCTGACGCTTGCGGCCCAGACCCGGGCCGCGGGCCTGCGCTGGCATGGCTCGCTGGATTTCAATTCGGCCAAGGACGGCGCCACCGGCCTGTACCTCACGCGCCGCGCCAGGCAGTTCGGCACGCTGGGCGCGAGCCGCGAGATTGCGGGCTGGCAGTGGGCCGCCGATGTGCAGTGGAGCGCACGGCGCTTCGACGACGCGGCCAACACCAAGCTGCTGGGCGGCTATGCGCTGTGGAATCTCTCGGCCAGCAAGGCGCTGGCGCGCGACTGGAAGCTGCTGGCGCGCCTGGACAATGCGTTTGACAAGCATTATGAAACCGCTGCCACCTATGCCACCGAAGGCCGGCGCTTCTTTGTGAGCCTGCAATGGACACCCACGCCCTGACGCCCACGCGCTGCCCGGCGCTGCTGATCACCGCGCCCGCTTCGGGCCAGGGCAAGACCACGCTCACGGCCGCGCTGGCGCGCCTGCACACGCGCCAGGGCCGGCGCGTGCAGGTCTTCAAATGCGGCCCCGACTATCTCGACCCGCACTGGCACCAGTTGGCCAGCGGCGCTCCGGTGCATTCGCTGGACCTGTGGATGACGGGCGAGGCCGATGCGCGCGCGCGCCTGCACGCGGCCGCGCATAGCGCCGATCTGATACTGATCGAAGGCGTGATGGGCCTGTATGACGGCAGCCCGAGCGCGGCCGATCTGGCGCGGCTGCTGGACATTCCGGTGCTGGCGGTGATTGACGCCTCGGGAATGTCGGCCACGCTGGGGGCGCTGGCTTTCGGACTGCAGCATTTCCAGCCCGGCCTGCGCTGGGCCGGCGTGCTGGCCAACCGCGTGGCCAGTGCGCGCCACGCACAGCTGCTGCAGGCGGGGGTGCACGCGGACAGCCTGTGGCAGGGGGCGGTGCAGCGCATCTTTGCCGATGCCGAAGCGCAGCCGACGCCGGGCGCCGCCGCGCCGGGCGCCGCCGCGCCGGGCGCCGCGGCGCTGCTGCCCCAGCGCCATCTGGGCCTGGTTGCGGCGCATGAACTCAAGGACGGCATGCAGCGGCTTGACGCGGCCGCCGATGCGCTGCAGACCACTGCGCTGGGTCAGCGCAGCTGGCACGACTGGCAGCAGTGGGCGGTGGAATTCTCGCCACCGGCGCCCGCGCCAGGCCCCGATCAGCCCGAGGCCATGGGCCCGTGGCTGGCCGGGCGCGTGATTGCCGTGGCGCATGATGCGGCATTCAGCTTTGTCTATCCCGCCAATCTCGACTGCCTGCGCGCCATGGGCGCGCAGCTGCGCCTGTTCTCGCCCCTGGCCGGCGAGCGACTGCCGCAGTGCGATGCGCTGTGGCTGCCCGGCGGCTACCCCGAGCTGCACGCGGCGCAGCTGGCGGCGCACACCGGCCTGCAGGCCGACATCCTGACCCACTGGCAGGCGGGCAAGGCGATCTGGGCCGAGTGCGGCGGCATGCTGGCGCTCAGCGAAGGCATCACCACCGGCGACGGCCGCTGGGCGCCGCTGTGGGGGCTGATGCCGGGCAGGGCGCAGATGCAAAAGCGCCTGGCCGGCCTGGGCATGCAGCAGCTGACCACGCCCTGGGGCACGCTGCGCGGCCATACTTTCCACTACGCGCGACTGGACAGCCCGGCGACACCACTGGGCCGCAGTCACCGACCCGATGAGGCGCCTGGCGCGGAGCACGGCGAGTGGCTGTACCGCCATGGCAGCCTGCACGCGAGTTTTTTCCATGCCTGGTTTGCCTCCCACCCGCGCGCCATCGCGGCCCTGCTGGGTGCGGCTGAACCCGGCCAAGAGCAGGAGTTGGACGCATGACGACAGCGCGCAGCGAGTTGATTCTGGGCGGACAGAAAAGCGGCAAGTCGCGCCGCGCCGAAAACCTGGCCCAGCAGTGGCTCCTGCAATCGCCCGCGCACAGCGCCTGGCTGCTGGCCACGGGCCATGCCTATGACGCCGAAATGCAGGCGCGCATCGAACGCCACCAGCGCGACCGCGCCGCGCGCGTTCCGGGCCTGGCCACGCTGGAAGTGCCGCTGGATCTGGCGTCGGCGCTGCGCGTGCGCAGCCGGCCCGACTGCCTGCTGGTGATTGACTGCCTGACGATGTGGCTGACCAACTGGATGATGCCGATGAGCGCGCATGCGCCGGGAGCGCAAAGCTGGAGCGCGCAGGCCGAGGCATTCATCGAGGCGCTGGCGCAGGCACCGGGCCCGGTGGTGATTGTCGGCAACGAGATCGGCCTGGGTGTGATTCCGCTGGGCAGCGAAGTGCGCGCTTTTGTCGATGCGCTGGGCGTGCTCAACCAGCGCGTGGCAGCAGCCTGCAGCCACGCGACGCTGATGTGCGCCGGACTGCCGCTGGCGCTCAAGGGCACGATATGAAGGACGAAATCAGCTTACATGTTTTGTCGGGGCAAGGCATTGCAGCTTTCGCGGACGCTGATGCTGTCCACCCATCCCTTGTCCCCGAGCCTGCCCCCAAGACCGTTCGTCCCGCGCCTGTCGAAGGGCGATGGCCCGCAGGGGCACTGGCCCTGTCACTGCTGGTTGCGGCCCTGGCGTTGCCGGCCAGGGCGGATGCGCCGGCCCCCGCCGCCGCCATCACGCTGACCGACGCGCGCGGCAAGCTCGTGCAGCTGGCCGCGCCGCCGCAGCGCATCGTGAGCCTGCTGCCGTCGCTGGCCGAGTCGGTCTGTGCGCTGGGCGCCTGCGAGCGCATTGTCGGGGTCGATCGCTACACCACCTGGCCGCCGGCGCTGGCCCATCTGCCGCGCCTGGGCGGCAATCTCGAGCCGAACATCGAAGGCGTGCTGGCGCTGCGCCCCGACGTGGTGCTGATATCCGTGGCATCGCGCGCCGTGCAGCGCCTGGAGGCCCTGGGCCTGAAGGTGATTGCACTCGAGCCGCGCACCCATGCCGAAGTGCATGACGTGCTGCGCACCCTGGCCAGCATGCTGGCGCTGCCCCGGGGCGCCGAGCCGATCTGGGCGCGCATCGAGCAGGGCCTGGCCGAAGCCGCGCGCACCGTGCCGCCACAGGCGCGCGGCAAGCGCGTGTACTTCGAAGCCAGCCGCGGGCCGTTTGCCGCGGGCGAGAAGTCCTTCATTGGCGAGACCCTGACGCGGCTGGGTCTGGTCAATGTCGTGCCTGCGGCGCTGGGGCCGTTTCCGCGGCTCAATCCCGAATATGTGGTGCGCGCCGACCCCGATCTGCTGATGGGCGGGGTGCGCAGCCTGGGCGAAAGCCGCGAGCCCTATCCCGGCTGGACGGCGCTGCGCGCGATGCAGGCCGGGCGCGTTTGCCGTTTTGCCGGCGCCGAGGCCGATCTGGTGATTCGCCCCGGCCCGCGCATGGCCGAGGCCGCGATGGCCATGGCCCGCTGCGTGCGCGAGGTCTACCCATGAATGCAAATGCGCTGCGCCCGGCCTGGCTGGCGCTGGCCTTGCTGCTGGGCAGCCTGCTGCTGATGCTGCTGGGCGCAGGCGTGGGCAGCACGGGCTGGGAAAGCGTCTGGAGCCTGGCCGCGCCCGATGCCGACCCGCTGGCCTGGCAGATCGTGCGCGATATCCGCCTGCCGCGCACCCTGGGCGCCTGGCTTGCGGGCGCCTTGCTCGGTCTTGCGGGGGCGGTGGCCCAGGGCGTGTTCCGCAATCCGCTGGCCGACCCCTATCTTCTGGGCAGTGCCTCGGGCGCCTCGCTGGGCGTGGCACTGGCCATGGCGGCGCTGGGCGTGTCACCCTTTGCTTTGCAGGGCCTGCTGCGCCTGGGAATCACCGGCGCGGCCTTTGCCGGCGCCGTCGGCGCAGTGCTGTTGACGCTGCTGCTTGCCAGGGGCGCGCACAACACCTTGCGCCTGTTGCTCGCGGGGGTGGTCGTGGGCGTGGTGCTGGGGGCGGCGTCGTCCATGGTGCTGATGCTCTCGCCCGAGATCATGCAGGCCATGCAATCCTTCATGCTGGGCAGCACGGCCTTTGTCGGCTGGGGTGCCTGCGCGCTGATGGCCGCGGTGCTGGCGCTGGTGCTGCTGGTGGCCTGGTCGCTGAGCCGCGTGCTTGACGGCCTGGCGCTGGGCGAAGCCACGGCGCTGAGTCTGGGCCTGCCGCTGGCGCCGCTGCGCATGCTGCTGATCGTGGTGATGGCGCTGGCCACGGGCACGGCCGTCGCGCAGACCGGCCTGATTGCCTTTGTGGGCCTGGCCGCGCCGCATCTGGTGCGCTCGCTGGTGCGCGCCATGCACGGCTGGCTGCTGCTGTTGAGCGCAGGCATGGGCGCGGTGCTGCTGCTGGGCGCCGATCTGCTGGCGCGCTGGCTGATTGCGCCGCAGGAGTTGCCCGTGGGCGTGCTCACCGCGGTGCTTGGCGGCAGCTATCTGCTGTGGCTGATGCACAGGCGCAATGTGCAGGAGATCGCATGACGCAAGCCTGGGCGCTGGAAGCCAAAGACCTGTGCGTTTCGCTCGGCGCCCAGCAGGTGCTGCACGGCCTGTCGCTGCGCCTTCCCGCGGGGCGCTGGACCAGCGTGGTCGGCCCCAATGGCGCCGGTAAATCGACGCTGCTGCGCGCGCTGGCCGGCATGGGGCAGACCCAGGGCAGGGTGCTGCTGCAGGGCCGTGAATTGCACGCCTGGCCCGGCCGCGCCCGTGCGCGCACGCTGGCCTGGCTGGGGCAGAACCAGGCAACGGCGGGCGACATGTCGGTCTACGACGTGGCGATGCTGGGCCGGCTGCCGCACCAGCCCTGGCTGGGCGCGCCATCGGCGGCCGATCACGCTGCCGTGGAGCAGGCGCTGCGCCGCACGCACAGCTGGGACTGGCGCGCGCGCAGCCTGGGCCAGCTCTCGGGCGGCGAGCGCCAGCGCGTGCTGCTGGCGCGCGCGCTCGCCGTGCAGGCACAGGTGCTGCTGATGGACGAGCCCCTGGCCAACCTCGATCCGCCGCACCAGACCGACTGGCTGCAGTGCGTGCAGGAACTCGTTGCCCAGGGCACGACCGTGATCAGCGTGCTGCATGAGATCTCGATGGCGCTGCAGGCGCAGGAGCTGGTGGTGATCGCCCAGGGCCGCGTGCTGCACCAGGGCGGCTGCGCTGATGCCGCAAGCCACCGTGCGCTGGAACAGGTTTTTGACGAGCGCATCCAGGTGCGCGCCATCGACGGGCAATGGGTGGCCTTGCCACGCCTGCCCGCGCGGCGCTGATCCCATTTTCTCCCGGGGCCGCGGCCCCGGCCATCCCACTTCGTTGAAAGTCTCCTTCATGGAAATCGAACAAGCCCCGACCGAAAAACCCTATACCAAGCCCGAAGGCGAACGTCGCGGACTGGTGCTGGTGAACACCGGCAACGGCAAGGGCAAGAGCACGGCCGCGTTCGGCCTGGCGCTGCGCGCCCATGGCCGCGGCAAGTCCGTCAAGATCTTCCAGTTCATGAAAGTGCCCACTGCGCGCTTTGGCGAGCACCGCATGTTCGAGCAACTGGGCATGCCCATCGAAGGCCTGGGCGACGGCTTCAGCTGGAAAAGCCAGGACCAGGAGCGCTCGGCCCAGCTCGCGCGCGAAGGCTGGGAGCGGGCGCGCACGGCGATTGCCTCGGGCGCGCATTTCATGGTGGTGCTTGACGAGATCACCTACCCGCTGATCTACGGCTGGCTGCCGCTCGAGCCCGTGCTGCAGGCCCTGCGCGATCGTCCGCGCGAAGTGCACGTGGTGCTCACGGGCCGGCGCTGCCCGCCGGAGATCATTGAGATCGCCGACACCGTGACCGAGATGACGCTGATCAAGCATGCGTTCCAGGCGGGTATTCCCGCGCAGCGCGGCATTGAAGACTGATGGCCGGGCGCGGACAATGGCCTGACCGATTGGCTTGAAGAAACGGCTCCCCATGACCAGCATTCAAAGCCCAGCCAACGCGGCTGATCTGCCCGGCGCAACACTGGCCGCGCTGCCTTTCGAGGCAGCGGACCGCGCCGCGGTCTACCGCGCCATTCATGAACGCCGCGACATGCGCCATTTCAGCGGCGGCACGGTGGCCGAGGACGTATTGCTGCGCCTGCTGCGCGCCGCCCACCATGCGCCCAGCGTAGGCTTCATGCAGCCTTGGCGCTTTGTGCGCGTGCGCGACCAGGCGATGCGCGCGCGCATTCATGCGCTGGTCGAGGCCGAGCGGCATTGCACGGCCGAGGCCCTGGGCGAGCGCGAAAGCGAGTTCATGCGGCTCAAGGTCCAGGGCGTGCTTGATGCCGCCGAAGTGCTGGTGCTGGCCATGCCCCCGGGCCGCGAGCAGCATGTGTTTGGCCGGCGCACGCTGCCCGAGATGGACGTTGCCTCGGCCGCCTGCGCGATTCAGAACCTGTGGCTTGCGGCGCGTGCCGAAGGCCTGGGCATGGGTTGGGTGTCGCTGTTCGATCCGGTGGCCCTGGCTGCGCTGCTGGCCATGCCCCAAGGCAGCCGGCCCCTGGCCGTGCTGTGCCTGGGCCCCGTGCCCGCGTTCTATGCCGAGCCCATGCTGCAGCAGGAAAAATGGGCGCAGCGTGCGGCGCTGGGCGACATGCTGTTTGACGAGACCTGGGGCCGGCCCGCGTCCGGGACCGATGCCTGCGCCGACCCATGTTGATACTGGACGATTCTTTCTGGTGGCTTCTTGGCCCCTGCGCCGCGCTGCTGGCGCTGGTCATGGACCGCTGCTGGGGCGAGCCGCCGGCGCGCCTGCACCCCGTGGTGGCCATGGGAAGTTTTCTCGCCTGGAGCGGCCGCTGGGCAGGCGCCGACAAGGCAGTCGAGGCCGGCAACTGGCGCCAGGGCTATGGCGCGTTTGCGCGCGGCGCGCTGGCCTGGGGTCTGGGCGCGGCGCTGGTGACCGCGCTGTATGCGGGGCTGCAAGCGCTGCTGCTGGGGCTGTCGCCGTGGCTTGCAATTGCCCTGCTCGCGCTGCTGCTCAAGCCGCTGTTTGCCTGGCGCATGCTGCAGACCGAAGTGCAGGCCGTCGAAGCCGCGCTGCAGCAGTCGCTGGCCGCGGGGCGCGAGCGGCTGTCATGGCTGGTGAGCCGTGATGTCACGCAGCTGAGCGAAGCGCAAGTGCGCGAAAGCGCGCTCGAGACGCTGGCCGAGAACCTCAATGATTCGGTGATTGCACCCTTGTTCTGGTTTGCCTTGCTGGGCCTGCCGGGCGCTGCGCTGTACCGCTTTGCCAACACCGCCGACGCGATGTGGGGCTACACCGGCTGGCGCAATGAGCGCCACTGGCAATGGGGCGGAAAGTGGGCCGCGCGAGCCGACGATCTGCTGTCCTGGATTCCGGCGCGCATCACCGCGGCGCTGATCGCGCTGGCCGCGGGCGGGCTGTCGCCCGCGCGGCTGTGGCGCGAAAGCCGGCGCACGCCGTCGCCCAACGGCGGCTGGCCCATGGCCGCGCTGGCGCTGGCGCTCGATGTGCGTCTGGGCAAGCCCGGCGCCTATGTGCTGCATGCCTCGGGCCCGGTGCCCGAGGCAAGGCATACGCTGCAGGCGCTGCGCCTCACGCGCCGCGCGGTGTATCTGCTCGCGGGCCTGGCGCTGCTGGTGCTGCTGGAAACACTCAAGGCCATCGATGCTTGAGAACATCCACGGCGGCACCGACGCGCTGGGCGTGCCCGCGCATGATTTTTCCACCAACCGCAATGCCTGCGGACCGTGTCCCGGGGCAATCGATGCCTTGCAGGCCGCGCATGCGCAGCAGTACCCCGATCCCGCCTATGGCGCGCTGCGCCAGCGGCTGGGCGATTTCCATGGCGTGGCGGCCGCGCGCGTGGTGCTGGCCGGCAGTGCCAGCGAATTCATCCATCGCATCAGTGCCCATGCAGCGCGGCGGGGTCTGCGCCAGGCGCTGCTGCCCGCGCACAGCTATGGCGACTACGCGCAGGCGGCGCAGGTCTGGGGGCTGGAGTGTGTTCGCAAGCTGTCGGCGGACATGCCTGCGCTGCGCTGGGCCTGCGAGCCTTCGAGCCCGCTGGGCCAGTGCGACCCGGCGCTCGCGCAATGGCAGTTGTCGGGCGGCGCGGGCGGCGATCTGCGCGTGCTCGATTGCGCCTACCAGCCGCTGCGCCTGGACGATAGACACAGCGAAGTCGCCTCCGACGTCTGGCAGGTCTGGACGCCCAACAAGGTACTGGGAATGACGGGCGTGCGCGCCGCCTATGCGCTCGCGCCCGAAGGCGCGCAAGACCATGTCGCGGCTTTGCAGGCGCTCGCTCCTTCGTGGGTTGTGGGCGCGCATGGCGTGGCCCTGCTGCAAGCCTGGACCACGCCCGCCGTGCAGCAGTGGATCGCATGCAGCCGCCTTCAGCTCGCGCAATGGAAGGCCGCGCAGATCGATCTGTGCGCGGCGCTGGGCTGGCATGTGCAGCCCGGCAGCCTGGCGAATTATTTTGTCGCGCATTGGTCCCAGGCAGAGCACGCCGGCATGGCCGCGCGCCTGGCCTGGCTGCGCAGCGAACACGGCATCAAATTGCGCGACGCGGCCAGCTTCGGCTTGAGCGGCGCGGTACGGCTGGGGGTGCTGCCCCCGGCATCGCAGCAGGCGCTGGCACGCGCCTGGCGCGCGGCGCACAACACCAGGAACACAGCATGAATCCAGAGACAAGCACTTCGCTTCCCCTGCCCACGTCGGGCCAGCGCCCGGCGCTGTGCGTGATGGTGCTGGGCACCAGCAGCGGCGCGGGCAAGAGCTGGGTCACTACGGCGCTGTGCCGCTGGTACCGCAACCAGGGCTTCAAGGTCGCGCCCTTCAAGGCGCAGAACATGAGCAACCATGCGCGCGTGGTGCCGGCCGCCGATGACGCCTGGGGCGAGATCGGTACGGCGCAATACCTGCAGGCGCTGGCCGCGGGCTGCGTGCCCGACGTGCGCATGAACCCCCTGCTGCTCAAGCCCGAAGCCGACATGCGCAGCCAGGTGGTGATGCTGGGCCAGGTCGACAACGCGCTCACGCAATTGCCCTGGCGCGAGCGCAGCGCCCATGTCTGGCCACGCATCGCGCAGGCGCTGGACGCGCTGCGCAGCGAGTGCGACGTGGTGATCATCGAAGGCGCGGGCTCGCCCGCCGAAATCAATCTGCACAGCAGCGATGTGGTGAACATGCGCGTCGCGCGCCATGCGCAGGCACATTGCCTGCTGGTCAGCGACATCGATCGCGGCGGCGCATTCGCGCATCTGTACGGCACCTGGGCGCTGCTGCCCGCCGAAGACCGGACGCTGATACGCGGCTTTGTGCTCAACAAGTTCCGCGGCGACGCGCGCCTGCTTGCACCCGGGCCGCAGATGCTCGAAGACCTGACCGGCGTGCCGGTGGTGGCAACGATTCCGCGGCTCGCGCGACATGGTCTGCCCGAGGAGGATGGTGTGTATGACGCCGGCGCCGACGACCTGGACGCCAGCGCCGTGGTGCACACCACCGTGGCGGTGATTGCCTACCCGCGCGCCAGCAATCTCGATGAGTTTCAACCGCTGATCAATGTCCCGGGCGTGCGCCTGGTGTGGGCGCGCAGCCCGGCCCAGCTGCAGGGTGTGGATTGGGTGATTCTTCCGGGCTCCAAGGCCACGGCCAGCGATCTGCGCTGGCTGCGCCGCCAGGGCCTGGACGCCGCGCTCACGGCCCATGTCGCGCAGGGCGGGCGGCTGTGGGGCATCTGCGGCGGCCTGCAGATGCTGGGCGAGGCCCTGATCGATCTGCACGGCGTGGACGGCAACGAGGCCGGGCTGGGCCTGCTGCCCCTGGTCACGGTGTTTGAAGCCGATAAGCGGCTGCTGCGCGCCGAGGTGCGCATGCCTGAGCTTGCCGCGCCCTGGCAGGCACTGTCGGGCATCGCCATGCAGGTCTACGAAATCCACCATGGAAAGACGCGGGTGCGCGAGGACATGGTGGCCGCGGGCCTGGGCGTGCACGAACGCCTGCCCGGCCTGGTGTGGCAAAGCGCCGACGGCCGCATCCTGGCCAGCTACTGGCACGGAATGTTTGAAAATGCGGGCGTGGTCCAGGCGCTGATGGGCGCGAGCGCTCCTACGCTGGACAGCGTCTTCGAGCGGCTTGCCGCCGGCGTGGAAAATTGGTTTGTAGCCGCGCCGGCGCTTGGCTGATCAAGCCTGGAAGACCGCGTCAGTGGTCACAACACCACAGTCCGTGAGCGCGTTGCTGGCGATGATCGCGACGGGCGGGGTGTCTGGCATAGCGATGCAGTCCCCCCCGTCGATGTCACTCAAATCGCCATGCATTGCATCAGCATGGCTGTCGATATCGTCCTGTGAATCACCGGGGGCTGCTTGCGCCTCGGCGTCTTTCAGCAGGGTTTGGATTGATGTCTCGAGCAATTTCTCCAGCATTACGGCGCTCTCCTTGTCCGCTGTCAACATCAGTGCTGTCATGCCAGAGATGCCGCAGGCATTGACATTGGCACTGAATTCGCCATTCTTGTCCACGTCCAACAACAGGGCTGCTATTTTGTCATGCCCCTTGTCGAATGCAAGCAGTAATGCAATATCGGCGATGCCGTTGAACTTTGTCGGCTCGCTCTGAGCGGTTTGTTCAAGTTGACGCTTATTCAGCAGGTCCACTATGTGCGTGTTGTTGAGCTGGCTTGCATAATCTAGAGCCGTCTTTCCATCGGCGTCCTTGCCATCGGTTTTTGCGCCCGCATTCATCAGTTCTTCAAATGCTTTTTTATCCTCACGGCGCACTGCTGATATCAATGCGTTGGCTCCTTGATGGTCTTCAAGCGCATGCTGCTTGCGAAATTCCAACAATCTGCTGACTACCGCATCCTGCCCTCGTGAGACTGCTCTTATCAGTGCGCATTCGATGGCGCTGATGATGCTGTCCTGCGTTTGCGGTCCTGGGTCAGATTGTTCCGTGATTTTTTCCAGCAAGAGATTCACTGCGGACAATTTTCCCGTGGCGGACGCGTAACTCAGGGCGGTCGTGCCGCGGAAATTCTCCACATGAATATTTGCGCCAGCGGAAATTAATTTTCCCATGAGGTTTGTCAGTCCCCATCCTGCTGCCCAAATCAACGGAGTGCTGCCATCTCCGCCGACGGCGTTGACATCGGGGCTGAAATCGTCATTCATGTTCATTTTCAGCAAGTTTTCTGCTATTTTTTCCTGTCCGTGGTTGGTTGCAAGTAGCAATGTAATATCGACGATGCTGTTGAAATTTTTCGGCTCCGTCTGATTGGTATTTTCAAGTTGGCGTTTATTCAGCAGGGCCGCTATGTGCGTGTTATTGAGCTGGATGGCATAATCTAGAGCAGTCTTTCCATGGGCGTCCTTGCCATTGTCTTTTGCGCCCGCGTGCAACAGTTTTTCAACTGCGTCTTTATCCTGACGGCGGGTTGCTGATATGAGCGCAGTTGCTCCTTGATAGTCTTCAAGTGCATGCTGCTTGCGAAATTCCAACAATTTGCTGAACACCTCGTCATACCCTAGTGAGCTTGCTCTTATCAGTGCGCACTCGATAGCGTTGCTGATGCTGGCCGACATCTTCGGTGCGGCATCAGTTTGTGTCTTGAAGTGGTTGAGTAAGAGGTTCACTGCGGGTAATTTTCCCGCAGAGGTCGCGCAACTCAAAGCAGTTGAGCCACAGGAGTTTTCAGCATGGATATTTGCGCCAGTCAGCAATAATTTATCCATTATGTCTGTCATTCCCCAGGATGCTGCCCAAATCAACGAAGTGCTGCCAGCATCGTCGATGTAATTGACATTGATTTTCGCATTCTTGTCAGCGTCCAGCAATAGGCCCGCTACTTCAGCATGTCCGCAATTGGTTGCTAAAAAAAATGCAATTGTTTTGCTATTTTTGGCATCGAGCGGTTGGGGTGTGGTTTTAGAATTATAGTCCGCAATAATTTTCACCATATTATCGCTGCCCCACTGGCGTGCATGGGCTAAAGCATCAACTCCCTGGACGTTTGTGGCCTTGATGTCTATTCCTGAATGTATCAAAATTTTTGCTTTTTTTAGCTGGTAAAGACTAATTGCGCTGTTCAGCGCTGATAGGCCTTGATCGGCATCGGCATCGGCATCGGCATCGGCATCGGCATCGGCATCGGCATCGGCATCGGCATCGGCATCGGCATCGGCATCGGCATCGGCATCGATCTTTTCCTCGGTTTGGTTTGCCTTAAATTCCTGCAGAATTTTCACCATTTCTTTGTTTCCTGCCATGGCTGAAAGTATCAATGCCGTCTTTTGGTCGGCAGAGGTAGGGAATTTTTTTCCCAATTCACTTTCTCGATATTGCAGCAGGGTTGTGGCCAATTCCACATCCTCGTGCCCGGCTGCAATCACCAGCGCAGTAAGCCCCTTCGAATTGATGGCGTTGATGTTCGCGCCCGCATTCAGCAAAATTTCCGCCACATCTTTTCTGTTGTTGAAAGTTGCAATCATCAGTGGCGTTGTGTTGTCGATGGCCGCCAGTTCAATGTCTGCTCCATTTTCTATCAACAAGGAAACTATTTTTGAATACCCCCCCTGCGTTGCAGCGGTGAGGGCGGTCGAGTCATTGTGGATGCAATTCAAGAATGCTTTGCCTTCTGGACGGAGCAATATTTCTCGTATTTTTGTAAAGTTCCCGATGGTCGATGCTTCAATTAAATCTAGTAGGGAGAAGGGCATTTTGATTTTTCCTTGGGTAATTAATATCAGGGATTGGCTTTGTAGCTGGTCAATAGATGCAAGAAATCCACCCGGCTCTTTTTGGCCAAGGTACCGATGACGCGGCACCGATCAGCGTGTCGAAGTCCTGGGCGCAAGCCATTGAAAGATAGCATTTAACTATCTATGTGTATGAAATAAAAGTTTTCTTCTATTTGAAATTTTGCATGGTCGGGCGCGGTGAAGTGAAAGGTGCAACTGCTGCGTGCCAAGCCGGCGGTGTCAGCGCGCCCCACGCGGTCGCCTCGCCTGGAGACCGACGCCGCAGCGCCGCCGTCGGTCTGGGCCGAGAAATCAAATGCGCCCACGTTCAGATTTCGCCGCGCTGTCTCAGCACACAGGCCCGCAATAGATCGCACTTGGCCGTCACGGGCAAAGCCAGCGTACGGGGGCGTAAATTGCCCGCCGAGCAAGTCGTCTGGCGGGTCATCGCGCTGGCGATGTATCGCACCAGTCCATGTCGCCAGTGTTGGTCGAGCGTTTTCAAGCGGCTTGCAGCCGGCGTGGATGATTGGTTTTGGCAGCGCCGGCGCTTGGCTGATCAAGCCTGGAAGACCGCGTCGGTGGTCACAACACCACAGTCCGTGAGCGCGTTGTTTGCAATGATCAGGACCGGCGTGGTGTCTGGCATATCGATGCTGTCCCCATCGTCGATGTCACTCAAATCGCCATGTATTGCATCAGCATCGCTGTCGATATCGTCCAGTGAATCACCGGTGGCTGCTGGCGCGGCAGCGTATTTCAGCAGCATTCGGATCGATGTCATCTCTTCGGATTGTTTTGTCGAATTTTCTGCAATCTCCAGTGCAGTCTTGCCCTTCTTGTCGATGGCATGGATGTTTGCACCTTGCTCCAGCAATTTCTTCACCATTGCGACGCTTTCCTGGTCCACTGCCAACATCAGTGCTGTTGTGCCAAAAATGTCGGCGGCATTGACATTGGCACTGAAACTGCCATTCTTGGCCACGTCCAGCAGGTGATCTGCCGTTTTTTCATACTTTTTGCCGACGGCAAGAAGCAATGCAATATCGGCGATGCTGTTGAGCTTTGTCGGCGCGGTCTGATCGGCTTGTTCAAGTTGACGTTTGTTCAGCAGGTCCTCTATGTGCGTGTTCTTGAGCTGGATTGCATAATCTAAAGCAGTCTTTCCATCGGCATCCTTGCCATCGATTTTTGCGCCCGCGCCCATCAGTTGTTCAAACATATCGTTATCCTCACGGCGGACTGCTGCTATCAGCGCGTGTGCTCCTTGCTGGTCTTCAAGCGCATGGTCCTTGCGAAATTCCAGCAATTTGCTGACCACCGCGTCACGTCCTCGTGAGACTGCTCTTGTCAGTGCGAACTCGATGGCGCTGCTGATGTCGGCCGGCGTCTTCAGTCCTTCGTCCGCCTGTTTCGTCATCAATTCGAGCAAGAAGTTCACCGCGGACAATGCTCCCGTCGTGGACGAGTAAATCAAGGCGTTCGAGCCTGTGAAATTTTCCGCATCTATATTTGCGCCCGCGGAAATTAATTTTTTCATCAAAGTTGTCATTCCCCAGCTTGCTGCCAAAATAAACGGGGTGCTGCCATAGTCGTCGACGGCGTTGACATCGGGGCTGAAATCACAATTCTTGTCAACGCACAGCAAGTGATCTGCTGTTTCTTTACGCCCCTTTTCGAGCGCAAGAAGCAATAAAATATCGGCAATGCTGTTGAACTTTTTCGGCTGGATCTGATTGGCGTGTTCGAGTTGACGTTTGTTCAGCAGTTCCTCTAAGTACGCGTTCTTGCACTGGATTGCATAATCCAGAGCTGTCTTTCCATGGGCGTCCTGGCCATCGGTCTTTGCGCCTGCATACATCAGCGTTTTAAATTCGTTGTTACTATCCCCGCGCATTGCTAATGCTATCAGTGCGTTTGCTCCTTGATGGTCTTTAAGCGCATGGTGCTGGCGAAATTCCAGCAATCTGCTGAATATCGCATCCGACCCAGATGCGGCTGCTCTTATCAGTGCGCCCTCGATGTCGATGCTGATGCTGTCCGGCATCTTCAGTTCGGCGTCAGCTTGTTTCGTGAAGTGGTCGAGCAAGATGTTTACTGCGGATGGTTTTCGATTGGCGGTTGCGCTAATCAAAGCGGTTGAACCATTGGAATTTTCCGCATGGATGTTTGCGCCAGCGAGCAATAATTTTTCAGTTATGTTTGTCATTCCCCACCAAGCTGCCCAAATCAACGCAGTGGTGCCAGCGTTGCTGACCAAATTGACATTGATGTTGGCATCCTTGTCAGCATCCAGCAACAGGACTGCTACTTCGGCATGTCCGCCCCTGGTTGCGGAAAAAAATGCAATGGTTTCGCTGTTTTTAGCATTGAGCGGTTGGAAGGCGATTTTAGGAATAATATCCGAAATAAACTTCACCATGTCCTTGGAGTCGCATAGGTGTGCATGGGCTAGGGCATCAATTCCATGGGCATTTGTGGCCTTGATGTCTATTCCTGACTGTATCAAAATTTTGGCTGTTCTTTTCAGGTCAAGACCAAGTGCACTGTGCAGCGCTGTTAGGCCTTGATCGGCATCGGCATCGGCATCGTTTTTTTCATCGCTTTGCCTTGGTTTAAAATCCTGCAGGAATTTCACTATTTTTTTATTTCCTGCCGCGGCTGATAGTATCAACGCGGTCTTCTGGTCGGCAGGAGTTGGATAATTTTTTTTGCCGAATTTGCTTTCTCGCTCTTGCAGCAGGGTCGCGACCAACTCTACATCCTCGTATCCGGCTGCAATGGCCAATGCAGTAAGTCCCTTGGAATTGATGGCATTGATGTTGGCGCCCGCATTCAACAAAATTTCCGCCACTTCCTTCCTGCTATTCAAAGTTGCAATCATCAGTGGTGTTGTATTGTCGATGGCCGAAAGTTCAATGTCTGCTCCCTTTTCTATCAATAAGGAAACTATTTCTGAATGCCCGCCATTTGTTGCAGCGATGAGAGCAGTCAAGTTATTGTGGATGTCATTCAGGAGCGCTGTATTTTCCGGATCACTCAATATTTCTCGTACTTTTATAGCGTCTGCTATGGTTGATGCTTCAATTAGATCTTGAGAGGAGAAGGGCATTTTGATTTTTCCTTGGGTAATTGGTATCAGGGATGGGCTTTCTGGCGGGTCAATAGATGCATGAAATCCACCCGACTCCTTTGGACGAGGTAGTGATGACGCCGATCAAGGTGTCGAAGTCCTGGGAGCAAACCAATGCACACATCAACTAATTCAAATGATAGTCATAGACTATCGAGCTGTATATAGTTGAAAACTATTACTATTGATATGCTGCGTGCTCAGATGCACCGTCCATCGCTGCGACCGCGTGGAGGTCGATGCCGCAGCGCCGCCGTCGGTCTGGGCTGTGCAATCAAATGCGCCTACGCTGGACAGCGCTCTTTTGCGCGGCTGGTTGCCGGCGTGAACGAGTGGTTTGCGCCGCCGCCCGCGCCAGAGTGATCCTGCAGGCTGTAGGTCAGGGCCTGCGCTCGCAGGCGGGATGCACTGATAGGGCTTCGAAATGTACGGCCCCAAGCTGAGGCACGCGTCCAAGAGGTTGCCATTCCGCTTCGGAATTCCTCTCGATCGTGTCCTTTCACTTTGGAGAAAAACACCATGAAATCAACCACCTTGTCCCGCTCCCTGCAAATGACTCTGTGTGCTGCTGCGCTGTGTTCCTTTGGCGCCGCCAATGCCCAGACTCCGCCGCCTGCTGGCACCACCGGAATGTCCCAGTCGCAGTCGGAAGTGAGCAAGCCCGCACAGGCGCCCGCAGTGCAGCCGGGCTCGCGCGACGGCATGCAGCATTCGTCGCCCACGCATCGCATGACACAGTCGGAATCCGAAGCCAAGAAGCCTGCCCAGGCTCCGGCGCCGCGCGCCGGCTCGCGCGATGGCAAGGCGCATTCGTCGCCGGCCCCTGCCAGCGGCAAGGGAATGTCGCAGTCGGAGTCGGAAGTCAGCAAGCCCGCTCAGGCGCCCGTCGGTGCCGGCGGCAAGTAAGGGTCAGCCCGCGCGGCGGCAACAGCAAAGGCCTCTTCGGAGGCCTTTTTTGTCTTCCTCTGCGGGCGCGCCGTGCCACATCTGCGGCTTGGACGGCTTCGCCCCAGGCATTTGATGTAGGTTCGCGCCTGCAGCCTCAGGCGGGCTGGACTGATAAGCCTGGCGTACAAACTGCCCCAAGCTGTGAAACGTAGCGAGGAGGCAAGCGCTTGTTTCTCCTCTTCGATCGATTCACTTTGGAGAAAATCACCATGAAGTCCACCTGGTCCCGCTCCTTGCAAATGACGCTGTGTGCCGCCGCCGTGTGCGCGCTGGGCGTCGTCAATGCCCAGACTCCCGCGCCCATGGCGCCAGGGGCCGCCACGCCGCCCGCCGGCGCCCAGGCGCCCGTGCCTGCGCCGCCCCCGATGGGCGCTGCGCAGCATGACGGCAAGAAGCCGCACCACATGAAGCGTGATCATCGCGGTCACAAGGGCGATCGTCACTCGGGTCAGCGCGGCAAGTATTCCAACCCGCACGAGCACGAAGCCGCTGCAGTGCGCGCCGAAGAGCGCGCCGGTCGCATGCCGCGCGGTCAGGACATGGACCAGTATCAGCGCAATGCATTGGCACGCTGCGATGTGTTCCGCGACGCCGAAGACCGCCGCTCTTGTGCCGAGCGTGTGCGTTCCGCCGAAGTCAGTGGCAGCGTGAAGGACGGCGGCGTGCTGCGCGAATACACCGAGCAGGTGCCGGTGCGTCCTTGATCGCGACGCAAAAAAGGCCCTTCGGGGCCTTTTTTCATGCCCGTGCAAGACCATGTCGGTGGCACGCGGATGCGCAGCCTGGGCCCATGCCGGGGTCAGGGCGGCGATACTGGCGGTCTTTGGACTTTACGCTGGCCGGTGCGCGATGACTCGTTTTTTGCCTGAAATACCTTCCATCCATGATCCCGTATGGAATGCGCGCGTGCAGACGCTGATCGACCAGAAGACCAAGCCATTGGGTTCGCTGGGACTGCTGGAGCGCACCGCGCATCGGCTGGCCGGCATTTTGCACTCCGAGTCGCCGCGGCTCGAGGCGCCGCAGATGGTGGTGTTTGCCGCCGACCATGGGCTGGCGGCACGCGGCGTGTCGGCCTATCCCGTCGATGTGACCTGGCAGATGGTGGAGAATTTTCTCGCCGGCGGCGCGGCGGTGAGCGTGCTGGCGCGGCAAAACGGCCTGGCCCTGCATGTGATGGATTGCGGCGTGGCGCGCGACTTTGCCCGGCGCCCCGTGGTGCCTGGCCGCCCGCGCCTGTGGCATTGCAAGGTGGCCCACGGCACGCAGGATTGCTCGGCCGCGGAAGCCATGACTGCCGCGCAATGCGATACCGCGATGCGCCATGGCGCGGCGCTGGTGCAGGCGCTGCCAGGCAATGCCTTGCTGCTCGGTGAAATGGGAATCGGCAATACCTCGTGTGCCTCGCTGCTGCTGGCGCGGCTGTGTGCGCTTGACATCGCCCAGGTCACGGGCGCGGGCACGGGGCTCAATGCCGCGGGCGTGGCGCGCAAGGTGGCGGTGCTGCGCGAAGTGCTGGCCTGGCATGACGGGGTCGAGGAGCCGCTCGATGTGCTGGCCGCCATGGGCGGCTTGGAAATTGCCGCCATGGTCGGCGCCGTGCTGCAGGCCGCGCACGAGCGCCGCGTGATCGTGGTGGACGGTTTCATCACCACGGCCGCAGTGCTGGTGGCCAGCCGCCTGCGCCCGGCAGTGCTAGAGCGCTGCGTGTTTGCCCATCGTTCGGGCGAGCCCGGCCACACCATCGTACTGCAGGCGCTGGGCGCCGAGCCGCTGCTGGACTGGGGCCTGCGCCTGGGAGAAGGCTCGGGCGCGGCGCTGGCCTGGCCGCTGCTGGAGTCCGCCTGCGCGATGCTGCGCGACATGGCAAGCTTTGCCTCGGCCGGCGTCGCGGGCCAGCAGGCCGAGCCCGTGGGCGTGTAAGCCGCGCGTGCTGGGCGCGTCAGGGCGCGGGCGTTTTTGGCTGGAAGTCGCAGTAGGTGGAAACAATGCACTCCCAGCAGCGCGGCTTGCGTGCCTGGCACACATAGCGGCCCAGCAGGATCAGCCAGTGGTGTGAGTCCACCGCATAGGCCGGCGGAACGCGCTGGAGCAGCTGCCTCTCGACCGCCAGCACGTTGGCTCCCGGGGCCAGACCCGTGCGGTTGCTGACCCGAAAGATATGCGTGTCCACGGCCATGGTCGGCTCGCCAAAGGCCACGTTGAGCACCACGTTGGCGGTCTTGCGGCCCACGCCCGGAAGGTCCTCGAGTTCCGCGCGCGTGCGCGGCACCTGGCCAGCGTGGCGCTCGACAAGCCGGCGGCAGGTTTCCAGCAGATGCCTGGCCTTGCTGTGGTACAGGCCTATGGTCTTGATGTACGACTCCAGGCCTTCCAGCCCCAGATCAAGAATGGCCTGCGGCGTGTTGGCCACGGGAAACAGCTTGCGCGTGGCCTTGTTGACGCCCACATCCGTGGCCTGTGCCGACAGCAGCACGGCCGCGAGCAGCTCGAACACCGTGGTGTACTCGAGCTCGGTGTTGGGCATGGGGTTGGCCGCCTTGAGCGTGGCGAAAAAGGGAACGATCTGCGCGGTCTGCATGGGGCTACCCGGGGCAAAAGGCGATTGTCGGGCAAAACCGCGCTGCCCTGCCTGGTCAAATCGAGGGTGGTGCGCTGCATTGCGCGCGCACGGCGCAAATTTGATGAAAAATGCAGGCTTGGCGGCCGTGCGTGCGCGCCACCGAATTTTGTTGCTGAAACGGACCCTATCTATGCAATTCGCCGAGCGTCTGAACAATGTGGAGACTTCCGCAATCCGTGAACTTTTCAAGCTGCTGGGCAAGCCGGGCATCATCAGTTTTGCCGGCGGTTTTCCCGACAGCGCACTGTTCGACGTCGCCGGCATCAGCGCGGCCTCGCAAGCCGCGCTGACCGCTGAGCCCGGCGCGGCGTTGCAATACGGCGCCACCGAAGGCTACCAGCCGCTGCGCGAGCAGATCGTGGCCTTCATGGCGGGCAAGGGCGTGAGCGCGGTCGCGCCAACCGATTTCCTGGTCACCACGGGCAGCCAGCAGGCGCTGGACCTGCTGGGCAAGACCATGATCAGCCCGGGTGACAAGGTCATCGTTGAAGGCCCGACCTTCCTGGCCACCATCCAGTGCTTTCGCCTCTATGGCGCCGAAGTCATCAGCGCGCCCATCGACGCCCAGGGCGTGGACACCGAGGCGCTGGAAAAACTCATTGCCGAGCACCAGCCGAAGATGGTCTATCTGATTCCCACCTTCGGCAACCCCAGCGGCGCGACGCTGAGCCTGGAGCGGCGCAAGAAGGTGCTGGAACTTGCCGTCAAGTACCAGACGCTGGTGGTCGAGGACGACCCTTACGGCGACCTGTATTTCAACGCCGCGCCGCCGCCCAGCCTGCTGGCGCTGTCGTCCGAAGTGCCCGGCAGCCGCGACTGGCTGGCCCATTGCGGCAGTCTCAGCAAGGTGCTGAGCCCCGGCCTGCGCATTGGCTGGCTGGTCGCGCCCGAGGCGCTGCGTGACCGTGCGGTGATGTGCAAGCAGTTCAGCGATGCCAACACCAGCACCTTTGCCCAGGCGACCGCGGCGCAATACCTCAAGGCCGGCCACATGCCGGCCACGCTGGCCAAGGTGCGCGCGGTCTATGCCGAACGTGCCCAGGCCATGGGCGACGCGCTGCGCAAGGAACTGGGAGATGCGGTGGACTTTGTCGCGCCGCAGGGCGGCCTGTTCCTGTGGGTCAGGCTCACGGGTGCGCGCGGCCAGTTGCAGGATGCAAACGTGCTGGCCAAGCGGGCCATCGACAAGGGCGTGGCTTTTGTTCCGGGCGCACCGTTTTTCGCCCAGAACCCCGATGCCGCCAGCTTTCGGCTGTCGTTTGCCACCGCCGATGTGGCCAAGATCCAGGACGGCATTGCGCGCCTGGGTCAGGCGCTGCGGGGCTAAGGCATGGCCGACGACCAGACGCAGCGCGCCGGGGAACGCCTCACGGAGCTGGAGATCAAGGCCAGCTATGTCGAGGACACGCTCGACCAGCTGAACATGACCATCTACCGTCAGCAGCAGCAGATCGACGCACTGATTGCCGAAGTGCGCAATCTGCGCCAGCAGGTGCCGGCCGAAGGTGGCGGGGGCGGGCGCAATCTGCGTGATGAATTGCCACCGCACTACTGAGTGGGATTCATCAAGGCAAAGGGCTTCCCAGCAAGCCCTGTGCCGGCCGCCGCGTTCGGCCTATTCGGGGACTTTGTTGGCAATGGTCTTCATCTTGCCCAGGAACAGTCGCAGAAAGAAGATTCCCATGCCAATGATCAGCAAGATCGATATCAGGCTCATCAGGCCGTAATCGGTAGAAAACAGGTCGATCCACAATTTCATGCATAGCTCCAGTCGGGCCCGGGGTGCTGTTCCGGCGCCATGCAGCGACTATCGCCGCAGCGCCGGCCTGGGCGCTTGCGCCAGATCAACAGCGGCAATGAAAAGCGCCGGCGCCGCGCCACCTGGGCAAATGCGTTTCGCCCCGCACGCCGCTCGTCGTTTGGACTACAAGCGGCAAGGCATTCTGCAGGCAAGCTCAAGGGGTTGCGGGCGGACAGCGAGACCAGCGTCCGTACCGCCGCAGCAGGCGCACTGGCCGCACGCGCAGCCAGCCGCCAATGGCCCTTTGTTTTCAGCAGGAGCGCATATGACCACACCCGAACAACGCAAGAACCTCAATCTTGACCCGATCACGGACGAACCCGGAGCCCATCCCGTGGGCACGGGCCTGGGCGCCGGCGGCGGTGCGCTGGCCGGAGCCGCCGCGGGCGCCATCGGCGGCCCGGTGGGCGCGGCCGTCGGTGCGGTGGTCGGTGCCGTGGCCGGCGGTCTTGCAGGCCACGGCGTGGCCGAAGCCATCAATCCGACGGCCGAAGATGCCTACTGGCGCAGCTCCTACGACAAGCAGGACTACTACCGCTCGGAATACACCTACGACGACTACGCGCCTGCCTACCGTGCGGGCTGGGAAGGCCGCGCCGCCGGCCGCGACCGCTGGGACCAGGTGCGTGACGACTGGTCGCGCCGCTGGGATGGCGAGCCCCATGGTTCGCGCCTGCGCTGGGACGAAGCCGAGCCGGCCGCCAAGGCCGCCTGGGAGCGTGCCAACGAGCACTATGTATTCAACAAGCAGGAATGAGCCCGGTACCACCACCGGCTCGCGGCGGCTGAGCGTTCGCGTCTCAGCTTGATTTCGGCGCCGTGGCCCCTGCCTGTGGGCCATCCGCAGGCAGGGGCTGCAGCCAACCGGCAGCGGCCGTGATCACGCAATGGGTCAGACGCTGCAGCCCGGCCTGGGCATTGCGCGCATGGGCCCAGTACAGCGGAATGTCCACGCCCGTGTCGGGCATCACTTCCACCAGCGTGCCCGCATCGAGGTAGCGCTGGATCAGCACCGTGGGCTGCATTGCCCAGCCCACGCCCGCTTCGCAGGCACGCACAAAGGCATAGGCCGAAGGCAGCCAGTGCTTTGGCGGGCCATGGCGCGATGCCAGTCCCTGGGCATGCAGCCATTTGTCCTGCATGGCATCCTTGCGGTCGTAGCTCAACATCGGCGCGCGCGCGATGGTCTCCGGCGTCACACCCTCGCAGAAATGCTGTGCCATGAAGGCCGGACTCGCAGCCGCCACATAGCGCATGGACCCCAGCGGCCAGGTGTTGCAGCCCGTGATGCTGGTTGAAGTCGCGGTCACCGCGGCCATCACCGCGCCCTCCTTGATGCGCTTGGCCGTGTGGTCCTGGTCGTCAATGCTGATGTCGAGCAGCTCGTTGCCCTCGCGCGTGAACGCCGCCATGGCATCCATGAACCACGACGACAGCGAGTCGGCATTGACCGCCAGCTTGAGCGTGGGCGGCATGAACTGGCCTTCGGAAACCAGCGCCGGGTTGGTGCGGCGCAATTCGTTTTCCAGCAGCGCCACCTGCTCGACATGCAGGCACAGGCGACGGCCGGCCTCGGTGCCGGTGCAGGGCTGGCCGCGCAGCACCAGCACCTGGCCCACGCGTTCCTCGAGCAGCTTGATGCGCTGCGAGACGGCCGAAGGCGTGATGTGCAGCTTGCGCGCGGCGCGCTCGAAGCTGCCTTCGCGCACCACCGCGGCCAGGGCTTCCAATCCGGAATAGTCGAGCATCAGTTTGTCTTAAGAGGTTCCAGGGAGTTTAATTTTACTTAATATCGGAATGAATCGACAATTTCCCTTATGTGGACAACGTTGATTTCTTCTTCCTGGGTTGCGGGCTTTACGGTCTGCCTGTCACTGATCATTTCCATCGGTGCGCAAAACCTCTATGTGCTGCGCCAGGCCGTTCAGGGCCGGCATGTGCGCGCCTGCGTGGCGTGGTGCGTGTTCAGCGATGTGCTGCTGATCGGCATTGGCGTGGCCGGCATGTCGCAGCTTCTGGGGCGCGAGCCCGATTGGGCCTATTACCTGTCGCTGGGCGGCGCACTGTTTTTGCTGGTCTACGGCCTGTACGCGCTGTGGCGGGTGTTCTATGCAGCCGATGTCGCGCTGCAGGGCGCGCAGGTCGCGCAGCGCGGACTGCTGAGCGTGATGGGCACGCTGGCCGTGATCACCCTGCTCAACCCGCATGTCTATCTCGACACGGTACTGCTGGTGGGCAGCATAGGCGCACGCCAGGACGGCGCGCTCAAGGTGGTGTTTGTGGCCGGCGCGGCCTGCGCCAGCTTGCTGTGGTTCGTGCTGCTGGCCTGCGCCGGGCGCAGGCTGCAGCACTGGTTTGCCCACCCCATGCCCTGGCGCGTGCTTGATGCGCTCACGGGCGTGATGATGCTGGCGCTGTCGTGGTGGGTCTGGAGCGGTATCGACGCCCTGGCCTGAGGGCGCGACTCAGGCGAGTTTGGCCAGCACTTCCAGCAGATTCCACTGATTGCACTGGATCTGATAGTGGCCGGTGGTGCCCAGCTTCTGGCTCTGGGCCTCGATCACGATCACGTTGCCATGCGCGCGCGCGGCCGACAGCGGACGGATCTTGTCGTACTGGTTGGCTTCGGCGATGTCGCCGCGAAACAGCAGCAGCGGCGAGGCGGCGTCGGGCTGGCCATATTTGCGCGCATACAACTCTAGCGTCTTGCTGCGCGTGACTTCGTTCAGGCCGACAAGCACTGCCTGGTCCAGGCAGAGAGTGGGAGACAGCGTATCTTCGGACATGGCGGAATGGGGTGGCGGGTAGGAAAGGGCCGGCCGTGCAAGCGCAGCGGCGGGCGAGATGGGCTGGATTTCACCATAGCCTGTCCAAATTATGTTGCAGTTTTTACATATTTATGACGTGTGCTTGACCTTGGCCAGCGAAAAGCCTGCTTCCCGCTGCCCGCTGCCCGCTGCTTGAGGCCGGCGGCCGCAGGCGGCGGCAGGCTTATCGGAAAGACGCCACCGTGTTTGCCAGGCCCTGGCGCAGCAGCACCAGATCAACGCCCACGGCGACAAACTGCGCACCCAGGGCCAGGTAGGCGCGCGCGCGCTCGATGTCGGGCATGAGAATGCCGGGGGCCTTGCCGCAGGCGCGAATGCGCTGGAGCGCATCGCGTATCGCGGCTTCCACTTCCGGGTGGCTGTGGTTGCCCGGATGCCCCATGCTGGTCGACAGGTCCGAAGGGCCGATGAAGATGCCGTCGACGCCGTCGACCGCGGCTATGGCCTCGATTTCGGCCAGAGCGGCCTGCGTTTCGACCTGGACCAGCACGCAGGTCTGCTCGTGCGCATGCAGCACATAGTCGGCTTCGCGCCCGAAGTTGGAGGCACGCGTCGCTCCGCCCAGGCCGCGGATACCGCGCGGCGGATAGCGCGTCGCGGCCACGGCCGCCTGCGCTTCCTGCGCGTTCTGCACAAACGGTATCAGCAGTGTCTGGGCGCCCAGGTCCAGAAAGCGCTTGATCATCACCGCATCGTTCCACGCCGGACGAACCACGGGCGCCGTCACGACGCCGCCCGCAGGGCGCGCGCCGGCTACCGCCTGCAACTGCAGCAGCATCTGCGGGACATCGACCGGCGCATGCTCGGTGTCCAGCAGCATCCAGTCAAAGCCCGCGCCCGCGACCAGCTCCGCGGCATAAGAGGAGGGCAGGCTGGACCAGATGCCAATTTGCGCACGGCCTTGCTGCAGGGCCTGTTTGAAGAGATTGATGGTGGGCATGGGTTTGGGTATGGGTTTGGGTATGGGTTTGGGTAGGGGCTGGGGTATGGGTTTGGGGTATGGGTTTGGGGTATGGGCTGGGAAAATGCGTGTTGTTTATAGCGCAGGCTGCACTTCACTCCATGGTGATGCCGGCGCGCTGTATCACTTGCTGCCAGCGATCGGACTCGGCCTGGCGGCGCGCGGCAAAGGCTTCGGGCGAACTCGCCACCACTTCCATGCCCAGCGCCGCGAGCTTTTCCTGCATTGCGGGCGCGCGCAGCGATTGCTGCAGAACATCCAGCAACGGCCGCCGCACGCCTGGCGCCAGCCCGCGCGGCGCTGCCAGGCCCTGCCACGACTGCACTTCCATGTCCTGCACGCCGGCCTCGGCCATGGTCGGCGTCTGCGGCAGCACGGGCGAACGCACGCGGCCGGTCTGCCCCAGCGCCTTGAGCTTGCCACTGGTGATATAGGGCAGCACGGCATTGATGTTCTGGAACGAGGCATCGACCTGGCCGCCCAGCAGATCGTTGATGGCGGGCGCGCCGCCCTTGTAGGGCACATGCAAGCCCTGGATGCCGCTGCGCTCGAGAAACAGCGCCGCGGCCAGATGGTCAGAGGCGCCGCTGCCCGAGTTGGCGAAGCTCAGCTTGCCGGGGTGGGCCTTGCCGTGGGCCATCAGCGCCGCGACGCTGTCGAACGGCGCATTGGCCGGCACCACCAGCACATTGGCGATCTGCACCGCGACCGTGAGCAGATCGAAGTCCTTGGCGGGATCGAAGCTCAACTTCTTCTTGAACAGGTGCGGCACGACGGCAAATGCGCCGGGCGGGCCTATCACCAGCGTGTAGCCGTCGGCCGGCGCGCGTGCCACCGCGGCAAAGCCTATGGTGCCGGTGGCACCGGGCTTGTTCTCGACAATGACCGCCGATTTCAGGCGCGCCTGCATCTCGTTGGCAATTGCCCGGCCTACCCAGTCGACCGTTCCGCCCGCAGGAAACGGCACGACCAGCGTGATGGGTTTTGCGGGCCAGGCAGGGGCCGTCTGGGCGAGCGCCGGCAACGCCAGCGGGGCGGCGGCCCAGGCCATGAAATCGCGTCTGCGAACAGTCATTTTGTCTCCTTGAGTATTTTTGGGGTATCGGGCCGTGCAGGCAGTCTCAGCAGCGCGGCTTGCCGCTTTCACGCATGCGCAGGTCGGCGCGCTGGCGCACCCCGGGATGGAGCTGCGTGCCCAGGCCCGGGGCCGAGGGCGCAAGTGCCTGGCCCTGGTGCAGCACGGGCAGATCCGTCACCAGATCGCGGTACCAGGTGGCAAGCGTGGCGCGCACCACTTCCTGGAAGATGGCGGTGGGGGCATGCACCGCCAGGTGCAGTCCGGCCATCAGCGTCACCGGGCCGGTGCAGTCATGCGGGGCAATGGGCTTGGCGTAGACCTGGGCCAGCGCGGCAATCTTGCGGCCTTCGGTCAGGCCGCCGCACCAGGCCAGATCGAGCATCACGATATCGAGCGCGTCGGCGGCCAGCAAATCGCGAAACTGCTTGGCACTGCCCAGCGTCTCGCTGCCGCAGATCGGCGTGCGCGAGCGTCGGCGCAGGTCGGCCAGCGCCTGTGCGTCGTCCATCTTGCACAGCGGGTCTTCGGCCCAGTAGACGTTGAACTCCTCGAGCGCCTGGCAGATGCGTGCCGCGGCATGGGTGCCGAACAGGCTGTGGAGTTCGCACATGATCTCGATGCGATCGCCCACGGCCTGGCGGATCTTGCGAAACGGCTCCAGGCCTTTCTTGAGCTGTTCGAGCGTCAGCAACTGGCCGTTGCTGGCCGGCGCGTGGACGTCGAAAGGCCAGATCTTCATTGCGCCATAGCCTTCGGACAGCAGGCTTTCGGCCAGCGTGCCCGCATCCTGCATGAACGCGATCTGATCGTCGTAGGGGCCGGCGGGCTTGTCGGCCAGACCTACATCGCGGCGCGCCGCGCCCGCGGTGTTGAACTGGTAGCCGGCGCAGGTGTTGTAGACAGGAATGGCGTCGCGCACCCGGCCGCCCAGCGCGGTGTGCACCGGCACGCCCAGGCGCTTGCCCGCGAGGTCCCACAGCGCGAGATCGACGGCGCTCGCGGCGCGGGTTTCGGCGCTGCTGCTGTGAAAGCCCAGATAGGGAGACATCAGGTGATGCGAGACCGCCTCGATCTGCTGGGCATCACGGCCGATCAGCCATGGGGCGACCTGGGCATGGAGCACGGCCTCGACGGCTTCGGCGCCGCGAAACGACTCGCCCAGGCCGGTCAGGCCGTCGTCGGTCTCGAGTTCAACCCAGATCAGGTTGGGATGTTCCTGGATGCGCAGCGTACGCAGGGCAGTGATGGTGGTCATGGGTGTCACGGGCATAGGGCCCTTCAATGCGGTGCACGCAGTGTCCGGTTGCTGTTTTTTCTTGTCAAAATGAATTTAAATCTGTCAGACAGCTTTCATTCACCGACTCCAATGCACCAAGACACCACCGCACCTGCGCCTGCGCCTGCGCCTGCGCCTGCGCCTGCGCCTGCGCTCAGCGCCCATGCCTATACCCAGGTGTTGAATTTGATTGCCAGCGGCGGCTATGTGGCGCACCAGCGCCTGCCCAGCGAGGAGCGCATGGCGCGGTCCATTGGCGTTTCGCGCCCGGTACTGCGCCAGGCGCTCGAGCGCCTGCGCACCGAGGACCGGATCTACTCGCGCAAAGGCTCGGGACACTATGCCAGCGATGTCGGGCGCAACAAGCCCGCCGTGCCGTTCGGTACCTTGTCGAGCATTTCCGATGTGCGTGATTTTCTGCAGTTCCGCGTGACCATCGAAGTCGAGAGCGCGGCACTCGCGGCGCAGGCCGACCAGGCGCAGCATGTGCAGGTCAAGATGGCCCACCATCGCATGCACAGTGCCGTGGCCAGCCAGCACCAGGGCATAGAGGAAGACCTGGCGTTCCATCTGGCCGTGGCGCAGGCCAGCGGCAACCGGTTCTATCTGTTGACGATGGAAGCGCTGGCCGAGCAGATGCGCTTCAGTGTCCAGCTGATTCGCGACCTGTCGGGCCCGGCGCCGGCCAGCCGCATTCAGGCCGTGGTGCAGGAACATGCGGCCATCGAGGCCGCGATTGCCGCGCGCGATCCCGAGCGCGCGCGCCAGGCAATGCAGGCGCACCTGCTGGGGGGAATCGACCGGCTGTTCGGCCCCGGACTGCGGTCAAAGCGCTAGGCTGAAAGCAGACGCGGCGCGGGGCTTGCGCGCCGGCACGCGTTGCTCAGAACGCCGGAACGACCGCGCCCTGGTATTTGTCCTGCAGGAACTTCTTCACGTCCTCGCTGCGCAGGGCCTGCATCAGCTTGGTGATCTCCACGCTGGCGGCGCGGTCCTTGCGTGCGGCAACGATGTTGGCGTAGGGAGAGTCCTTGCCTTCGATGAACAGCGCATCCTTGGTCGGGTTGAGCTTGGCTTCAATGGCGTAGTTGGTGTTGATCAGCGCCAGGTCGACATCCGACAGTGCGCGCGGCAGCAGCGGCGCCTCGAGTTCCTTGAACTTGAGCTTCTTGGGGTTCTTCACCACGTCCAGCGGCGTGGGCGTGAGGCTCTTGGGGTCCTTGAGTTCGATCAGGCCCTGCTTGGCCAGCAGCAGCAGCGCGCGTCCGCCGTTGGACGGGTCGTTCGGGATGGCGACAGTGGCGCCGTCCTTGAGGTCCTTGATGTTCTTGAGCTTCTTCGAATAGGCGCCAAACGGCTCGACATGCACGGTGCCGTTGGGCACGGCCACCAGCGAGCTCTTGCGGTCCTTGTTGTAGCTGTCGAGATAGGGCTGGTGCTGGAAGAAGTTGGCGTCCAGCTGCTTGTCCTCGACGGCGGCATTGGGCTGCACGTAGTCGCTGAATTCGCGCACCTGCAGTTCTATGCCCTGCTTCTTCAGCGCGGGCTTGATGTGGTTGAGGATCTCAGCATGGGGCACGGCGGTGGCCGCGACCTTGAGCACCACGTCGGCGGCGTGGACGGTCAATGCCAGGCTGGCAAGGGCAATGGCGGACAGGGTTTTCTTCAGCATGACAAAGGCTTTCTCGGGTGGAAATATCGATCGATGCCAGCGCCGAAACCAGTGAACCTGCGGCGCAGCTGGCTCTAGTCTAGTGCGCGCGGGCGGGCGAGAAAACCGGAAATGCAATTTTGGTTATAAGAATGTGGTTTTTTATGCAATCTAACGTTTCCCGCCCTGGCGCCTTGCTGTGCACCGGGCTGCCGACAATTCCCCTCGAAGAAATGCCTATTCCCTGATAATGGCGCCCAGGTGGGTCCAGGGGCGCAAGCCGCCAGTCCCACCGAGATTCAAAGGTGCCCTATTCAAGGGTTCAACGACAAGCAGGTGCGCCAGGCGTCAACGCCGGGCAACTCCTGCGCTGCCCCCGCAACGGTAGGCGAAATCTCAGGCTCTCAAGCCGGCCACGCTATGGCCGGCAGTCACTGCGTCGCAACACGTGGGAAGGCGAGGGCTGAGCCGGCAAACGCCGGCGTTTCGCAAGCCCGGATACCGGCCTTTGCCATCGCTTCGGACGCCGCGGGAGTGCGCATGTCCGGGCAAGGGAAAAGTTCGTGCCTGCGCGCCGGGCCGCTTCCTTGCCCGTGCGCGCTGCGCGGTGGGTATTGATCTACGGGCTGCGCGGGTGAGCGAAGCCCAGATTTGAAATCATCGTATGTACTTCTCTGGTAGTTCGCGGCCCGCGCCTGGCCGCGCCGCTTGGTCTTCTTTTCCTGCCGCCTTTCGCCTGCAACGCACGGCCGCGCTGTGCGTGCTTGCCGGGTCGGCCGCAGCGGCCCTGGCCCAGGCGGCGCCGGAGGCTGCGCTGGGCGATGTGTTTGTCACCGCCACCGCGCGCCCCGAAGACCGCGCGCGCATTGCCGCGACCACGCAGACCATTGATCGTGCCGACATCGAGCGCTCGTCGGCGCGATCGGTCACCGATTTGCTGGCCGAGCATGCCGTGGGTTTCCTCAGCGAATGGACCGCGGCGCAGACCTCGCTGAACCTGCGCGGCGCGACCACCGACGGCCAGGGGCGCGACTACCGCGGCCAGGTCGCGGTGCTGCTTAACGGGCGGCGCGCGGGCACGGCCAATCTGTCGAAGCTGAGCCTGTCGGATGTGCAGCGCATCGAGATCGTGCGCGGCCCGGCATCGGTGGTCTACGGCAGCCAGAACATGGGCGGCGTGATCAACATCATCCTGCGCACCGGCGCTAATGGCGCTAATGGCGCCAACGGCGGCGGCAATCGCGCCTCGGTGGTGGGCGGCAGCGCCGGCCTGTGGCGCGCCGACACACAGCTCAGCGGTGCCAGCGAGCAATGGGACTGGTACATAGGCGCAAACGCCGGCGGGCGTGACGACTACAGCGCGGGCAGCGGCGGCGGCAAGCAGCAAAACACCAGCTACAAGCGCCGTGGCGCCAGCGGCGCGCTCGGCTGGCAGCTTGCCGACCTGCACCGCGTCGAGTTGCAAATGCGCACCGACGGCATCTACAACGCGGGCTTTCGCGGATCGGGCGCCAACCTCTACAGCCGTGACAACCGCTACAACCAGTCGGCCGATCTGCGCTATGAAGGCGCCTTGCCCGGCGGCCGCGTGAGCTGGCTGGCCCACCTCTACACGTTCGAGGACGTGGACGAATTCAACTGGGCCTCGCCGGTGATCAAGTCGGGCGTCAACGCCGTGCCGGGCACGGCGCGCGACTACAACCTCCGCAAGCTTGACGCCAGCGGCCTGCGCCTGCAGCCGCGCCTGCGCCTCACGGATTCCAACGACCTGCTGCTGGGCTTTGACTACGAGAAGAACCGCCTGCGTTCGCAGCGCGAGCGCAATGCCATGCCCGGGGGCCCCGCCGGCCAGGTCGCGCCCTACGACAACAACCAGACCGAGCACACCCATGCGCTGTATTTCGAGGATGCGCAGAACTTCCTCGACAACCGCCTGACGTTGCGCGCCGGCGTGCGCAAGACCTGGGGTAAGACGCGCTTCGACCAGACGCCCAACGTGGCGGCGGCCGTGGTCAATTCACGCGACTACGACAAGACCACCTGGTCGACCGGAGCGACCTGGAAGGTCGATGACGCCTGGTCGCTGCGCGCGGGCGCGGCCACGGGCTTTCGCGCCCCCACGGCCAGCGAGCTGTCGGCGGACTTCACCGCGGTCGGCGGCGGGCGCAGCTTCGGCAACCCGAATCTCAAGCCTGAAGCCAGCCGCCAGATCGAAGTCGGCAGCAGCTGGCGCCAAAGCGCCTGGAAAATCGATGCCGCGCTGTTCCAGAACACGATTTCGGACCGCATCATCACCGTCTCGCGCGGCCCGACGACAAATACCTCGGACTATGCGAACAACGCCGCCGACATCGTCGCGCGCGGCCTGGAGCTCAGCGCCAACGCCGATGTGAACCAGCTGCTGGGCCTGTCGTTTGGCGGCCCGGTGCTCAGCGTGTTCGGCAATGGCTACTATCACTTCGAGATGAAGGACAAGGGCGCGGCCGCCTCGGCCAACACCGACCGCGTGCAGCGCATGTACCAGTACGAAGCCGCGGGCGGACTGCGGCTGGCGCGCGGCATGGACCGCAACCCCGGCGACTGGAGTGCCCAGCTGACGGCGCTGCTGCGCGGCCCGATGTGGTATGACACCGAAGAGAACCTGATTGCCCAGGGCGAGCCCAGCAGCACCTTCATTCACCGCAAGGGCGCGTTCACGGTCTGGAACCTGCGCGGCGAGTACCGCGTGAGCCGCGGCATGAAGCTGTTTGCGGGCATCAACAATATCTTCGATCTGAACCGCCATCCGATCTTCATCGCGCGCGATCAGCGGCCCTGCCTGGCCAATCCTATCTTCCAGAACGGCGGCTGCGGCACCTCGATGCCCGGACGCGAATGGATGGTCGGTCTGCAGGCGGACTTTTGAGCGTGCCCATGCGTCCTCGCATGCGCGGCGCGGGCGGTTTCGACCGCCGCGCGCTGCTGTGCGCCGGCGCGGCGCTGGGCCTGGGCGCGCTGGCGCCCGTGCGCGCAGCATCAGAGCCCATACACCTGCGCGATGCCCTGGGCCGCGATGTGGTGCTGCCCGCGCCGGCGCAGCGCATCGTGACGATCTTTTCATCGAATACCGAGCTTGTCGCGGCGCTGGGCCTGATGGACCGCATCGTCGGCGTCGAGGAGTACACGCGCTTTCCGCCGGAAGTCGCGGGCTTGCCAAAGGTCGGCGGGCGCCTGGGCTTCTCGGTCGATGCCGTGGTCGCGCAGCGGCCCGACCTGGTGATCGTCACGCCGGCGCGCCAGGCCGCCAACCAGCTGGTCGATCCCATGGAGCGCATTGGCGTGCCGGTGATGGTGCTGCTCAGCCGCGGCCTGGACGAAGTGATGGCCAATGTGTGCCAGGTCGCCCTGGCCGCGGGCGTGGGCGCGCGCGGCGCGGCGCTGGTGCAGTTGCTGCAGCGGCGCCTGGCGGTCGTGGATGCACGGGTCGCGGGCCGGTCTGCGCCGCGCGCGCTGATGATCACCGGCCGCATGGGCAATGGCATGCTGCTGGTCGCGCGCCCCGGCACCTACACCAACGAAGCCATGCTGCGCGCCGGCGCGCGCCATGCAATTCCTGGCATAGGCGCGCTGGCCCAGGTCTCGCCCGAAGCCGCGCTGGCGGCCGATCCCGATGTGCTGCTGTTTGCCGGCGCGCAGGCCGGGCTGGACGAACTCACGCGCCGCCCCGGCTGGAGGGACATGCGCGCGGTGCGCGCACAGCGCGCGATCACGGTGGCGCGCGCCGAATTCCTGATTCCCGGCCCGCGCACCTTTGACGGCATTGAAACGTTGGCGCGCTGGATACTGCGCGCAGGGCAGAAAGGCTGGGGATGAATCCTTCGATCAAGCTGTGCTGCCGGGCCTTTGCGGCGCTGGCGCTGGCCGTGGTGCTGGGCATATGCGCCGGCCACCAATGGGCGTCGCCGGCCGACATCTGGCAGGCCATCACCGAGCGCGACACGCTGCGCGGCCGGCTGCTGTGGGAGTGGCGCATGCCGCGCGTGCTGGCCGCGGCCTGCGTGGGCGCGCTGCTGGGGCTTTCGGGCGCGGTGTTCCAGGGCGTGTTCCGCAACCCGCTGGCCGAGCCCTATCTGCTGGGCGCTTCGGGCGGTGCGGCGCTGGGCGCGACCATTGCCTTGCTGGTGCCGCTGGGCCTGCCGCAGTCCTGGCTGCTGCCCGTGCTGGCGTTTGCCGGCGCCTGGGGCTCGACGCTGCTGGTGCTGGGCGTGGCGCGCGTCGCGGGAGCCCTCGATGCCTCGGGCATGCTGCTCGCGGGCGTGGCGATGGCGGCGATGCTGGGCGCGATACGTTCGTTCCTGATGCTCGCGCTGTCCGATGAAACCGTGAGCCTGCAGGTCGTGATGAGCTGGGTGCTGGGCGGCATACAGACGCCGACCTGGAGCGGCCTGGGCTGGCTGGCGCTGGTCACGCTGGCCTGTCTTCTTGCCACGCAGACGCTGGCGCGCGGCCTCGATCTGCTGGGCCTGGGCGATGCCACGGCGCAGTCGTTCGGCCTGGATGTCGCGCGCTTCGTGCCGCGCGCCGTGCTGCTGGGCTCGCTGGTCGTCGCCGCGGCCGTGGCCTATGGCGGACTGGTGGCGTTTGTCGGTCTGGCCGCGCCGCATATCGCGCGCTGGTGGGTGGGGCCGCGCCACCGCTGGGTGCTGCCGGCAAGCGCGCTGGCCGGCGCGGTGGTGGTCACGATCGCCGATGCAATGGCGCGCAGCGTGCTGCCGCCGGCCGAAGTGCCGCTGGGCCTGATCACCGCCGTGGCGGGCGGGCCATTTTTCATCGTGCTGCTCGCGCGCCGGCTGCGCGCCCATGGGGGGCGCGCATGAGCGATGCCGCATTGCTGGGCGCTGCCCATCTGTCTGTGGCCCGGCAGGGCCGGGCGCTGCTCGACGATATTTCCCTGGATCTGCCGCAGCGCGGCGCAGTGGCGCTGATCGGACCGAATGGCGCGGGCAAGTCCACGCTGATGCAGGTGCTGGCCGGACAGCTCGCGCCCGATGGCGGCGCGGTCACCTTGCAAGGCCGGCCGCTGAAGGCCCTGGACGTGCGCGCCCGCGCCCAGCACCTGGGCTATATGCCGCAGCGCTTCGAGCCGCATTGGGATGTGACGCTGCTGGACCTGGTGCAGATGCGCCTGGCCGATCCCGCGCAGGCCGCGCAGGTGCTGGCGCTGGCCGATCTGCAGGCACTGGCGCTGCGCCGCTGGAGCACGCTGTCGGGCGGCGAGCGCGCGCGCGGCATGCTGGCCGCGGTGCTGGCCACCGACCCGCCGGTACTGCTGGCCGACGAGCCCGGCGCGGCGCTGGATGTGCAGCACCGGCTGGCGCTGGTGCAGGCGCTGGCGCGGCGCGGGCGCGAGCGCCTGGTGGTGGTCGTGATGCACGACCTCGACCTGGCTTTCGAGTGCTTCGATCGCGTGGTGGTGATGCACGCGGGCCGCGTGGCCATGGACGGTGCGCCCGCGCAGCTGCTGCACGCCCCGCAACTTGACGCGGTGTTTGGCGTGCATTTCGAGCGCATTGTCGTGGCGCCCCATACCTTGCTGCGCGCGCGCAGCCTGTCCCTGAAGGAAAAGCCATGATGCGCATCGATATTGCCGGCTGGACGCGCGAGGCCATGGCCGGCGACCACCAGACGTTTCGCGCCATTTTCGAAAGCGCCGACCGCTGGGGCTATGACGGCGCCTGGTTCAGCGAATTCCGCGTGCCGCAAAGCGACTGGCAGTATCCATCGCCGCTGCTGCTGGCCTCGGCCTTGCTGGCGCGCACCGAGCGCCTGCGCGTGGGCACGGCGGTGCTGGTCCTGCCCCTGCACCACCCGCTGATGCTGGCCGAGGAAATTGCCCAGCTTGATTTCCAGAGCGGCGGCCGCATCGACGTGGGAATCGGCCGCGGCACCGAGCCGGCTTCGCTGGCGAGCTTGGAGATCGATCCCGCGAGCACGCGCGAGCGCTTTGAGCGCGGCGCGCGCATTCTGCGCGCCGCCTTGCGCGGCGACAGCGTGGCATCGAGCGGCGGGCCCTGGAATTTCGCTGCGCGTCGCCTGGCATCGCTGCCGCTGCAGCGCCCGCATCCGCCGATCTACGTTGCCGGATCGACCGAGGAAACGCTGGCCTTTGCGCTGGCCGAAGACCTGCCCTTGCTGCTGAGCCTGGAGCCGCCCGAAAGCGCGCAGCTCGAGCGCCTGGAACGCGCTGCCCAGCAGCAGGGCCGGGACGCCCGGGCGCTGCTGGCGCGCTCGTCGCTGGCGCGCTATGTCTGCATTGGCGCGAATGCTGCGCAGGTGCAGCGGCAGCTCGATGGCCTCTGGGAAAAGCTCCACGCGCGCCGCGTGCACTTTGCCGCCAGGCGCGGCGTGGCCGCAGCCGATGTGCCGCCCGTCGATCGGCCCAGGGTGCTGCGCGAGCAGTTCATCCATGGAACACCCGAGCAATGCCATGCGCAGATCCTGGCGCTGGGCGAACGCTTGGGGCTGCGCAGCCTGCGCTGCATCTTCAATGCCAATGGCCTGTGGAGCAACGACGCGGCGCTGGCCGCGATGCAGTTGTTTGCGCAGGAAGTGCTGCCCGCATTGCATCAGCCGGAGCCCGAGAATGCCTGACAATCCCGGCATGGACTCCGAACAACTCCAGCGTCTGCTGACCGTGCAGATGCCCTATGGCAAATACCAGGGCCGCTGCATTGCCGATCTGCCCGGCAACTATCTGATGTGGATGGCGCGCGAAGGCTTTCCGCGCGGCGATCTGGGGCGATTGCTGGCGCTGATGTACGAACTCGATCACAACGGCTTGTCGCATCTGCTCGATCCGCTGCGCAGGCCGCCAGGCTAAGCCCTGCGCCTGCGCAACCGCCGCCAGCCAATCACCACCCCGCTGACGCTGAGCAGCAGCCCGCCCAGGCTCAGCGCCAGCAGCGTGATATCCCACAGCGGCCGGCGCTCGAGCAGTGGCAGCCAGTCCCAGCTGTGCAGCATGGCAAACAGCCAGCGGCTCGCGCGTTTGTGGCGGTCGAGCCGGCCCAGCACATTGCCGGTGTGCGGGTCCAGGTGCACCCAGCTGGCATGCGGATCGTCAAAAACCACGCGCCAGATGGGCAGCGGCCTTTCGCTGGCGCCCATCATGCTGTGCGGCGCGCGCGCGTAATAGTAGAGGTCGTAGTCGCTCAGCGTATCGATGCGCGCCACGGGGAAGGGCAGCAGGCGGGCGGCCGCGGCATTCAAGGCCTGGGGGTCCAGGGCCAGCGGCTGGGCCGTCCGTGCATCGAACAGCTGCGCCGCGCCGCTGGAGCTGTGGGCAAATACCGTGGCCCTGCCCAGCACCATCTGCCAGCGCAGCTCGCGCACCGCACCGTCAGCCGCGTCAATCAGTGCCTGGGGCGCGGCGTATTGCGCCGTGGGCTTGAGCGCAGTGCCTTGCACTGCCGAGGTCTGCAGCGGCGCTGCCCCGCTGTCGAAAATGCGCCAGGGGTTCATGGACATCAGTCCGCTGAAGATCCAGGTGATGGTCACCAGCGCGAACAGCAGTCCCGTGACATGGTGCCAGCGCATCATGCGCCCGGGGTAGGGCGAGCGCGCGCCGCTGCGGTAGGGCCGCGTGAAACGCCAGCGCATGATGCCGACCACCGTGCCCGCGAGCGCGACGGCAATGCCCGCGATCGAAAGCCAGTTGACGATGTCGGTCCAGTAGGCATTGAACGCATTGCCGCGAAACGGGTACAGCCAGTGGATCCAGGCGCCCGCGTAGTTCCACAGGCGCTCGGTGCGCGTCGCGTCACGCACCACTTCGCCGGTCTGGCCCGAGATGTAAAGCCGGGTGCTGTCGGCATCCGCCAGTTGCACGCGGTGCAGCGGGCGGTGCGCATCCAGGCCGCGCGAATGCGTAAACGCATCCTCCTCGATGCTGTCCAGGTATTCCAGACCCTGGCTGCCTGGCGCATAGGCGGCCGCGCTGGCCAGCGCCCAGTCCGCGTCCACGGGCGGCAGATGCTCGCCGCGCCGCGCATCGATGAGCACGACATCGCCGCCGCGCGCTCCCGCGGGCGTGGCGAAGTACATCGGCCGCCCGCCGCTGGCCGCGGCCAGGCGCAACTCCTTGAGCGGTTCGGTGATGCCGGCCAACTCCAGTGCCTGCGCGGGCGCAAGCAGCGGCGCCGCAGCGTTCAGCGCCGGCAGGTGCTGCAGTCGCTCGGCGGGCGTGAGCTTGGGATAGCCCACGTACATCATCACCATGCCCGAGACAAACCACATCGCGAAGAACGCGCACAGCGCGATGCCCAGCCAGCGATGGGTCAGGTAAAGCCAGCGTTTGGGGTGCAGTCGCATGGCCGGCGCTTTCAATAGCTCACGCGCAGCGTGAGATCGGCGCTGCGCGCCGCGCCCAGGTAGGCCATGGTGCTGGCGACATTGGCGGCGTAGACCCGGTCGGTGGCGTTGCGCAGGCGCAGCACCAACGACATGTTGCGCTGGACCTGGTAGCTCAGCCCCAGGTCGAGCAGCGTGTACCCGGCCCAGCTTTGCGTGTTGACAGCGTTGGCGTAGACCTTGCCGACATGGCGCAGCCCGGCACTGGCCTGCAGCGCGGGCGTGAATGCATACGAAGTCCAGAGGTTGGCGACGGTTTCGGGCGTGTTGGTCGGCGTGCTGCCGGCCAGCGAGACGCCGCCCTGGTGGAAATTGTCATAGCGCGCGCGCACCAGGGCCAGATTGCCCTGGATGGACCAGGCACGGCTGGGCTGCAGGCCCAGCGCCAGTTCCATGCCCTTGGCCGACTGTTCGCCGACCAGCACCGTGAGCGCGCTGTTGTTCGGATCCTGCGAAGCGATGTTCTTGCGCGTCAGATGATAGGCGGCCAGCGTGGCGCTGCCCTTGCCGTCCCAGAAGTCAAGCTTGCTGCCGACTTCAAGCTGGCGGCCCGTGGTCAGCGCGCTGTTGTTGCGCACATCGGCAAACGAGGCCGTCGACAGCACGCCCGATGGTGGATCGGCGGCCGTGGCGTATTGCGCATAGAGGTTGGCGCCGGGCGCGACATCCCAGACCACACCAATGCGGCCCGTGGTTGGCTGGTAGCTGCGCGCGAACGCGGCCGGGTTGGCGGCCGTGACTTCGCGCCGGTTGGTCAATTCCAGCGCAATGCGCTCGTGGCGCAGCGCCGTGAGCAGATGCAGCGCGGGCGTGAGCGCAGTGCGGTTTTCCGCGTACAGCGCCGTGGTTTCAATGCGGTTGTCGCGGTCGGGCCTGAAACCCGGCGCCATGCCGGGAATGTCGAAGAAGCGCTCGGTGTCAAATGCATAGGGATTGACGGTGCCCACGGTGGCCGACAGGCTGTTGGGAAAGCGTGTCTGGCGGTTAAGGCTCAGCTCCAGTCCGAAAGCCCAGTCGCTGCGCCGTCCCAGCAATTGGCCCTGGTAGCTGGCTTCGCTGCGATTGCCGACCATGCGCTGGTCGTGGCGCTGCAGCAGCGCGGCCGAGCGGATCACGGCGCTGTTGTCGGCGTTGAAACGGTAGCTCTCGACGTTGCGGTAGTCGCGCAGCGCGTCATAGACATAGAAGGTGTTCTTGAACTGCAGCGTGTCGTTCAGGCTCCAGTCGGTGACGGAGCGCAGCCACTGCACGCGTTGGGCGTAGAGGCCGTCGGCGCTGTTGTAGTTCTTCAAGCGTGTGCCTTCGTCGATGGCCAGCCTGCCCATGGCCGGGTTCAGCAGCGGCGTGCCCCAGTAGGGGCGGTCCACGGTTTCCGTCTGGTATTCGTAGGCCAGCGTGTGGCGCAATCCGCTGGCCAGATCGGACAGCAGCGAGGTCGCGAGCTGGGTCGCGCGGCTGTGCATGCCGTCGGTCCAGCTGCCGCCGTCCTTGTGGTTCAGATCCAGGCGCAAGAACTGGCCCTCGGCCAGGCGGCGATTCAGGCCGACCGAGGCTTCCTTGAGGTCGTTGCTTCCCAGGCGCAGCCGGCCTTCGGAAATATCGTGGCGCTCGGGCAGCTTGGTGAGGTAGTTGATCGTGCCGCCGACGCCGCCGGCGCCATACAGAAAACCGGAGGCGCCGCCAATGGCCTCGACGCGGTCGTAGATCCAGCTGTCTACGGGCCGCGCGGCGGCGCTGTACTGCACATGGATGCCGTTGAACAGCTGGCTCAACGAACTGCCGCCAAAGCCTCGGTAGCTCACGCCCACGCTGCCTGGCGCATCGTGCGCCGTGACGCCGGCAATCGCCTGCAGGATTTCCTGGGTGTTGCGCGCGCCGCGCGCGTCTATCGTCGCGCGGTCGACCACGGTTACTGCGGCCGGTGTCTCGCGCGCCGTCAGGCCCAGGCGGCTGCCGGTTTCACTGGGTGTGTCCAGCGGCAGCAGGCCGTTGGCCTGGGGCGCGGCGCTCCTGACTTCGATTTGCGCCAGGGAGGGCGCGGTGTCGGCGGACTGGGCCTGGGCGCTGAAAGCGCTGGCGGCAAGCAAGGCCGCGGCCAGGGGCGGGCGGCAATGGGGCACGTAAAAGTGGGTCATGGAAATCGGGTCTTCACGAATGACAGCCGCGGCCCGTCCCATGGGAGAGCTTCCCTGGGGCCACGGGGTCAGTTAAATGGGGGAGTGTTGGGCCGCAAAGCAGCCCAGGGCGCGCGCAGCCCGGGCAAGCAGGTCAAGCCGGGGGTGCGGCGCAGCCGCTCAGGGGGAAGCAGAGGTCAGGCGGGTGGTCCGCGCGGCGGCAGAGATGCGCCCGCAATGGCGGCAATGCGCGCCGACACCACGGGCTGCAGCGCCCGGCCCAGCGGCTGCGGCTGGGCAAGGAATGCTGCGCTGTGCTGTGGTGGGGGAGCGGTGATGCTCAGGCACAGCGGGCAGTCCAGGCCGTGCTGTCCGTTGGCCAGCACCTGCTGGCCGTTGTCGTCCACGACAATCATCTTCATGCTGCCGTTGGCCGAGCACAGCATCTGCAGCGACTGCGGGTTCACGATGGGCGAAGCCACGGCAATACCCAGCGTCAGGACGAACCATGCCATGACCAGACGGGCCAGGGAAATGGAGTGGCGCAGGATTTGCATGACGGCACATTATGGCTTGGTCCGGGGCGCCACGTGCGAAGCCGCCTACAAACAACAACGCAGCCCGAAGGCTGCGTTGCGTGGGGACCGGGAGCCGGGACAGGCCCGGAGCGCAGGCCGATTTACTTGATGGCAGCGCGCGCGGCTTCCGCCTTGGCCTTGGCGGCATCGGCCTTGGCCTGCAGGTCGGCGGCTTCGGCTTCAGCGGCCTTGGCTTCGGCAGCCTTGGCATCGGCTGCCTTGTCGCCCGTAGGGCCGGCAATCGCGCTGCCGACCACGCTGCCGGCGACGGCGCCGACGGCGGCCGCGCCCATCATGCCCATCATGCCGGGGCCGCGTGCGGGGGCGGCGGCGGCTGCCGGAGCGGCAGCAGCGGCAGGCGCAGCGGCTGCGGGCGCAGCGGCGGGCGTTGCCGAGCGTGCGGCCGTGGGCGCTGCCACGGGTGCGGGCGCGGGAGCGGTCTTGCCAATGCTGGCCGGGCGAACGGATTTGGAGCCGCCCATGCGTTTGGCGTGGGCCAGGCTAGGCGCAAGCAGCGCGGCGCAGGTCATGGCAAGCACGGAAACAGTGGCGCGGTAAGAAATGTTCACGGAGATTCCTAAATGAAAAAGTCAACAGTCGAGATGACCCATGCGAAGGCTGAGGCCGGCGTGTGCGCCGGCCGTCAGGCTCACGAGAAGTACATGGGGGGACTGCGCCGGAATGCAAGCGGGTCGGCAAAAAACCGGGTAACGATTGGTCAGCGCAGTGCGCGCGCTTGGAGGAAGTCGTTGTATGCGCGCAGCCGTTGATTCTAGGGCGCTGGCGCTGCGCCGCCGCAAAAATGACGCGGCGCGGCGCGGGCCTTTGCCCGGCGCGCCCGGTCCTCTGCGTTCAACGCAGGATTTCCAGCAGGCGATCGAGGCCGCCCTGGTTGATCGCGATCTGCGCTTCGGCGCGCACGCGCGGCTTGGCGTGGTAGGCCACGGACAGGCCTGCCGCAGCCATCATCGGTAGATCGTTGGAGCCATCGCCCACGGCAATGCACTGCGCGGGCGAGATGCCCAGCAGCGAGGCGACTTCCAGCAGCGTGCGGCGTTTTTCCGCGCCGTCGCAGATGTCGCCCCAGGGCTGCTCGATCAGCGCGCCGGTCAGCACGCCGTTGTCGCTGGCCAGCATGTTGGCGCGCACGAAGTCGATGTTCAGCAGGCCGCGCACATGCTCGGCGAAATAGGTGAAGCCGCCCGAGACCAGCAGCACCTTGAGGCCGGCCTTGTGGCAGGCGTCAACCAGCGTCTGCGCTCCCGGCGACAGCTGCAGGCGCTGATCGCGCACACTGGCCATGTCGGCTTCGGTCACGCCCTTGAGCAGGGCCACGCGCTGGCGCAGGCTTTCCTTGAAGTCGGTGATCTCACCGCGCATCGTGGCTTCGGTGATGGCCGCGACTTCGGCTTTCTTGCCCGTGGCATCGGCAATCTCGTCGACGCACTCAATGGTGATCAGCGTCGAGTCCATGTCGAAGGCGATGAGCTTGTAGTCGCTCAGACGCAGGGGCGCAGGGGTGCGCTGGACCATCAGGCCGGGGGCAAATTCGGTAGCGGCGCTCATTGTGGGGCGGTGGAATGCAGAAGGTGAAAAAAGTGCCGGCGCGCAAGCACCGGCATTGGGGACCACATTATCGCCTTGGGCGCCGGATGCGGCCCCAAGCTGGGGCTTACTGCGCCACCAGGCCCGCGGCCTTGACCAGTTCCGCATGCAGCTTGATTTCCTCGGCAATGGTCTGCTGCAGCTGCTGCGCCGTGGTGGGCGCGACTTCCATGCCGTTTTCGCCCAGCTTGGCCTTGATGTCGCCGGCCAGAATGCCGTGCACCGCGCGGTTGAGCTTGTCGATCACCGCCGGCGGCGTCTTGGCCGGCGCGAGCAGGCCGACCCAGGCTGACAGGTTCAGATCGGCAAAGCCGCTTTCCGCCATGGTGGGCGTATCCTTGAGCACCGGCGAGCGCTGCGGGCTAAGCAGGCCCAGCGCATGCAGCTTGCCCGACTGGATATGCGGCAAGGCCTCGGGCAGCACCGCAAACAGCATGTCGACATTGCCGGCCAGCGTGTCGTTGACCGCGGGCGCGCCGCCCTTGTAGGGAACATGCAGCATGCTGGCCCTGGTGCGGGTCTCGAACATCAGCGCCGCCAGGTGCTGCGGGCTGCCGTCGCCCGACGAGGCATAGGTCAGCTTGCCCGGCGCGGACTTGGCGGCCGCGAGCAGGGCCGCGACGCTGGGGAATTTCTGCCTGTCCTTGACCACCAGCACCATGGGCTGGTTGACCAGCTTGGTGACCGGAACGAAATCTGCCTGCGGGTCATAGGGCAGGGACTTGAAGATGCTTTTGTTGGTCGTGAGGAACGAGGCCGGCGAGACCATCAGCGTGTAGCCGTCGGCCGGCGCGCGCGCCACGGCGGGCAGGCCGATCTGGCCCGAGGCGCCGGCGCGGTTTTCCACCACGAAAGGCTGGCCCAGCTCGGCCGCGAGCTTCTGGCTCACCACGCGCGCAATCATGTCGGCGCTGCCGCCGGCCGGCAGCGCGACCATGACCTTGACCGCATGGTCGGGGTAGCTGCCCTGGGCCAGTGTCGGAAAGGCTGCGCCCCCGGTGGCAAGTGCGCAGGCAAGGGTGGGAATCAGGCGTCGAAGATGCATGGCAAGGCTTTCGCAAAAGAACGGAAAGCAGGCGGTCTGCCTGCAAGAGAGCTTTGCAAATCTTGTGCCAGCCCGCGTGGTTCGTGGGCCTTTTTTTCCTTGACGCTGTGGTTTGCACCACATGGGAAACCCCCGAGGCGCATCGCCCGCGCCTTCGGGTATTTAGGCGGCGACGGCCTCGCTGGCCTTGAGTGGCTGTCCCAGGCTCCTGAGCACGTCGCGCACCAGCTGGGCGCGTGCCATCGGGTCGGGCAGCGCGCGCTCTATGCGCAGCTTCTCGTTGCCGGCGAGCTTGATGTGCTTGTTCTTCTGGATCAGGCCGATGATGTTCATCGGATCGATCGGCGGCTGGGGCTTGAACGTAATGGTGATCACGCCCGGCGCGGCATCGACCTTCACAACGCCATAGGGCTGGCTGAGCACGCGCAGGCGGTGCACGTCGATCAGCGTCTGTGCCTGCGGCGGCAGCTTGCCGAAGCGGTCGACGATTTCCTCGAGCAGGTTGTCGATCTGCTCGCTGGTCCGGGCCGTGGCCAGCTTCTTGTAGAACGACAGCCGCAGGTGCACATCGCCGCAGTAGCTGTCGGGCAGCAGGGCCGGGGCGTGCAGGTTGATGTCCGTGGACACCGACAGCGGCGCCAGCAGATCGGGCTCCTTGCCTTCCTTGAGCGAGCGCACGGCCTCGGACAGCATCTCGTTGTAGAGCTGGAAGCCGACTTCCATCATGTTGCCGCTCTGGTTCTCGCCCAGCACTTCGCCCGCGCCGCGGATTTCCAGGTCATGCATGGCCAGGTAGAAGCCGCTGCCCAGTTCCTCCATCTGCTGGATGGCGTCCAGTCGCTGCTGCGCCTGCTTGGTCAGGCTGTCGATGTCGGGCACCATCAGGTAGGCATAGGCCTGGTGGTGGCTGCGGCCCACGCGCCCGCGCAACTGATGCAGCTGGGCCAGGCCGAACTTGTCGGCGCGGCTCATCAAAATGGTGTTGGCGCTGGGCACGTCGATGCCGGTCTCGATGATGGTCGAGCACAGCAGGATGTTGTAGCGCTGGGCAACGAAGTCGCGCATCACGCGCTCGAGTTCGCGCTCGGGCATCTGGCCGTGGGCCACGGCAATGCGCGCTTCGGGCAGGATTTCCTCGAGCTTCTGGCGACGGTTCTCTATGGTCTCGACTTCGTTGTGCAGGAAGTAGCACTGGCCGCCGCGCTTGAGTTCGCGCAGCACGGCTTCGCGAATCACGCCCGTGCCTTCGTTGCGCACAAAGGTCTTGATTGCCAGACGGCGCTGCGGCGCCGTGGCAATCACGCTCAGGTCGCGCAGGCCTTCGAGCGCCATGCCCATGGTGCGCGGAATGGGCGTGGCCGTGAGCGTGAGCACGTCGACTTCGGCGCGCAGCGCCTTCATCTGCTCCTTGTGGCGCACGCCGAAACGGTGCTCCTCGTCAATGATCAGCAGCCCCAGGTCGTGGAACTGCGTGGATTCCGACAGCAGCTTGTGCGTGCCGACGACGATGTCCACCGTGCCGTCCGCAATCCCCTTGACGGCCGCGGTGATTTCCTTGCCCGAGCGAAAGCGCGAGACTTCGGCCACGCGTATCGGCCATTTGGCGAAGCGATCGACCAGCGTGCGGTAGTGCTGCTCGGCCAGCAGCGTGGTGGGCGCGAGAAACGCCACCTGCTTGCCGCCCGTGACGGCAACGAATGCCGCGCGCAGCGCGACCTCGGTCTTGCCGAAACCCACATCGCCGCAGACCAGGCGGTCCATGGGCTGGGGGCTGATCATGTCGTGCACCACGGCGTGGATCGCGGCCTTCTGGTCGGCGGTTTCCTCGAAGCCGAAATCGTTGGCAAAGGTCTCGTAGTCCTGCGGGCTGTAGCGGAACGCATGGCCCTGGCGCGCGGCGCGGCGCGCGTAGATGTTGAGCAGCTCGGCGGCGGAGTCGCGCACCTGCTCGGCGGCCTTGCGCTTGGCCTTCTCCCACTGGTTGCCGCCAAGCTTGTGCAGCGGCGCGTCCTCGGGCGACATGCCGGTGTAGCGACTGATCAGCTGCAGCTGGCTCACGGGAACATACAGCACGGCGTCGCCCGCATAGGCCAGGTGCAGGAATTCCTGCTGCGCCGGACTGCCGTCGGGATTTTGCTGGCCCACATCCATGTTGACCAGGCCCTTGTAGCGGCCTATGCCATGCTGGCTGTGGACCACCGGGTCGCCGATCTGCAATTCGGAAAGGTCCTTGATCAGCGCTTCGACATCGCTGACCTGCTCTTGCTTCTTGCGTCGGCGCGTGGTCGGGCCGGCCGCAAACAGCTCGGTTTCAGTGACGAAATCGATGCCCGCGCTATCCCAGTGAAAGCCCGTGGCCAGCGGCGCCGTCGCAATGCCTATCTTCTCGCTGCCATCGGCCTCGAAAGCCGCCAGCGAGTCGAATGCCGGCGGGTTGAGCTGCGAGGCGCGAAAGAAGTCCAGCAGGCTTTCGCGTCGGCCGTCGCTTTCGGCCAGCAGCAGCACGCGCTGCGAGGTCCGGCCCAGGTGGCTGTGCAGGCGCGCCAGCGGGTCGTCGGCGCCGCGCACCACCGACAGGTCGGGCAGGGGCTGGAATTCGCCCGTGGCGAGCTGGTCGGTGGGCACCTCGACGGCGGGAGCGCCCGCCGCGCGCACCGCCAGCTGCGCATAGCTCTTGGCACGCAGATAGAACTGCTCGGCGCTCAGGAACAGCGACTCGGGCGGCAGCGCAGGGCGCTCGGGGTCGCCCTGCACCAAGCGGTAGCGGTCTTTGGTGTCCTGCCAGAAACGCTGGAACGCGGGCTCGAGATCGCCGTGCAGCACCACCGTCGCCTCTTCGCCGAGGTAGTCGAACACCGTGGCCGATTCCTCGAAGAACAGCGGCAGGTAGTACTCGATGCCGGCCGTGGCCACGCCATTGCCCATGTCCTTGTAGACCCGGCTGCGCGTGGGATCGCCTTCGAGCAGTTCGCGCCAGCGGCTGCGAAACAGCGCGCGCGCGTCGTCGTCCATGGGGAATTCGCGCCCGGGCAGCAGGCGCACTTCGGGCACCGGGTAGAGGCTGCGCTGGGTGTCGGGATCGAAAGTGCGTATCGAGTCGATCTCGTCGTCAAACAGGTCGACGCGGTAGGGCACGGCCGAGCCCATGGGGAACAGGTCGATCAGGCCGCCGCGCACCGCGTACTCGCCATGGCTCACGACTTGCGAGACATGCGAGTAGCCGGCCAGCGTCAGCTGGGCCTTGAGCTTGGCCTCGTCGAGCTTTTGCCGCACCTTGAAATGAAAGGTGTAGCCGGCCAGAAAGCTCGGCGGAGCGAGCCGGTACAGCGCGGTGGTGGCCGGCACCAGCACCACGTCGGCGCCGGTCGCATGGTCGTGCTGGCTGATGCGCCACAACGTCGCCAGGCGCTCGCTGATCAGGTCCTGGTGCGGCGAGAAGGTGTCGTAGGGCAGGGTTTCCCAGTCGGGAAACAGCGCGCAGCGCAGCTCGGGCGCGAAGAACGCCAGCTCTTCCAGGAGGCGCTGGGCATCGCTGGCGTCGGCCGTGACGATGGCCGTGACGCGGCCCGCGGCCTTTTCGCGGGCTCCCACGCGCGCCAGCAGCAGCGCGTCGGCGCTGCCCACGGGGCGGGGAAGGGTGAATCGTTTGCCGGGAGTGAGTTTGGGCAGTTCCATGCGATAGGTCGTTGGCGCCGAAAGATCGGCCGGGCGCGGGTCAGGACGCAAGTGTCGATTCTAGAATGGCGCCCATGAACGAATCCCTGCTGCCCTCAATTGACCCGTCCGCCATAGCTGCTAACCCGCGGGCCGCGGTGCGGCTGTGGGCCTTCGTGCCCTGCGCCGGCGTGGGCGCGCGCGCCATCGCTGCGGGGCAGCGACCCGATCTGCCCAAGCAATACCAGCCCGTCGCGGGCCGGCCGCTGGTGCTGCACACGCTGGCTGCGCTGGCGGGCGTCGCCCGGCTGTCGGGCACGCTGGTGGGCGTGAGCGCGGGCGACGGCTTCTTTCAGGCGCTGGCGTCCCACGCGGCGCCCACGTGGAGCGTGGCGCCTTGCGGCGGCGCAACGCGCGCCGACACCGTGCTGGGCGGCCTGGAGCGCTTGAGCGAAATGGGCGCGGTCGATGCCGACTGGGTGCTGGTGCACGACGCGGCGCGCTGCCTGCTCACGCCGGCCCTGGTCGACCGGTTGATTGACGCCTGCCTGGACGACCCGGTGGGCGGCCTGCTGGCCCACCAGCTGCCCGACACGCTCAAAGCGGCCCAGCTCGTCGATGGCAGGGCGCGCGTCGCGGCAACGCTGCCGCGCTCTGACAAATGGCTGGCGCAGACGCCGCAGATGTTCCGCCTCGGGCCTTTGCGCGCCGCGCTGCAGGCCATGGGCGCGGCCGCCACCGACGAAGCCAGTGCCATCGAGGCCCAGGGCCTGCAGCCGCTGCTGATAGCCGGCAGCGCGCAGAATTTCAAGGTCACCTACCCCGAGGACTTTGCGCTGGCGGTCGCGGTGATCTAGTCGCGCGAGCGGTCGCGGTGATCTAGCGGCGCGAGCGGTCGCGGTGATCTAGCGGCGCGAGCGGTCGCGGTGATCTAGCGGCGCGAGCGGTCGCGGTGATCTAGCGGCGCGAGCGGTCGCGGTGATCTAGCGGCGCGAGCGGTCGCGCAATGGATAATCGGCTTTCCAAGAGCTTTGCGCAGGCGCGTCAACAATGTCTATTCAATTTCGTATCGGTGAAGGCTGGGATGTGCATGCCCTGGTGCCAGGCCGCAAGCTGATCATTGGCGGAATCGAGATTCCCCACACCATGGGTCTGCTGGGCCATTCCGACGCCGACGTGCTGCTGCACGCGATCACCGACGCGCTGCTGGGCGGGGCGGCGCTGGGGGATATCGGCCGGCATTTTCCCGACACCGATGCGCAATTCAAGGGCGCGGATTCGCTCAAGCTGCTGGTCGAAGCCGCGCGCCGCGTGCGCGCCACGGGGCTGGAGATCGGCAATATCGACAGCACGGTGATTGCCCAGGCCCCCAAGCTGGCGCCCCATATCGGCGCAATGTGCGCCTGCATTGCGCAGGCGCTGGGGTTGGCGCTCGACCAGGTCAACGTCAAGGCCAAGACGGCCGAGAAGCTGGGTCCGGTCGGGCAGCTGCAGGCCATGGAAGCACGCGCTGCCGTGCTCCTGTTCAGGTCTGCTTAGCGCGCGGCGGCAGCTGGCGCTTGACCTGAGGCCGCTGCAGGCGCTGCTCGGGGTCCTTGCCGTCGGGCAGTATGCTTGCGCGCTGCAGCTGGATATGGGCGGCAAGCCCGCCCGAGGCGGTGTTCGACAGCGCAAACACCCCCCCCATGCGCTGTACGGTCTTGTCGACAATCGACAGCCCCAGGCCAGCGCCCGCGGCGGCCGTGCGCGCCGAGTCTCCGCGGAAAAACGGCTGGGTCAGGCGCGAGAGCTGCTCGGGCGGAACGCCCTGACCGCGGTCGCGAATGCGCATCACCACCCAGTTTTCACGTGCCTTGGCCGTGACTTCCACCTGTGCGGTGTCGGTATCAGGGCTCTTGCCGTAGCGGCGCGCGTTTTCCAGCAGATTGGAGACCACGCGCGCCAGCTCGACTTCGTCGGCCAGCACGTAAAGCCCTTCGGGCACGTCCATGCTGATCTGCAATTCGCGGTGGTCCTGCACGGCATAGACGCACGAGGACACCACGGCATGCAGGTTGACGGTGGTCAGCGTGACATGGTCGGGCCGGGCGTAGTCGAGGAACTTGTCTATGGTTGCGTCGAGCTGCACGATGTCGGCAACCATGTGGTCGCGCGCGACGTTGTCGGCCACGCTCATCTCGGTTTCCAGCCGCAGCCGCGCCAGCGGGGTGCGCAGGTCGTGCGAAATGCCGGCCAGCATCACGGCGCGATCCTGCTCCAGTTTGGATAGCTTCTGCGCCATGCGGTTGAAGCCGATATTGACTTCACGGATTTCGCTGGTGACGGCCTGTTCGTCAAGCTGGCTGGCTTCGAAATTGCCGTCGCGCACGCGGTTGGCCGCCTCGCTGAGCTGCTTGAGCGGCCGGTTGATGAGTCGCGCAATGACGGCCGCGCCGGCCAGCGACAGCGCGCCGGCCGTAATCAGCCAGACGAGCCAGGTACGCCCGCCTGCCGGGCTGAAGCGCGAGCGGTCCATCAGCAGCCAGTTCGGGTCGCCGTTGATGGTGAAGCCGACCCAGATGCCGGCTTCGCCATTGACGCTGCGCGCAACGATGGTGCCCGGGCCCAGGCGCGCCGCGAGCTCGTCGTGGAGCCGATTGCCGAGCGCGCTCTGATCGAGCAGCTCGAACTTGTCGTTGGGCTCGCGCGGCAGAATGCGCACGCCTTCCTGATCGGCCATGGTCTTGATCAGCGACACCCGCGCAATGGCGTCGGCATGCACCAGCGCCGCGCGGCTGAGGTTGACCAGCGACGCCACCTGTTGCGCCGTGTGCAGCGTGCGCGGCTCGAATTCGAACGCGCGCAGGGTTTGCAGCCAGGCCAGGATGCTGCCGACCAGCAGCAGCGCCAGCAGGCAGAACGTGCGCCAGAACAGGTTCAGGTTCAGCCGCGAGCGCGAACGCGCACCGCCACGACCGTTCGGGTAGTCCAGGGGGACGGGACTGGTTGCGTCAGGTGCGGGAGCGGTGGAGGCAGTCATCGGTAGCTTGGCGCCCGCGGGCGGCAGCCCGGGCGCAAGGGTGGATCTCAGTTATTGCCATCGGGAACAAACACATAGCCTACGCCCCAGACGGTCTGGATATAGCGCGGCGCTGCAGGGTCTTCCTCGATCAGCTTGCGCAGACGCGAGACCTGCACATCGAGGCTGCGGTCAAACGGCTCGAACTCACGGCCACGCGCCAGCAAGGCGAGTTTTTCGCGCGACAGCGGCTGGCGCGGATGGCGCACCAGGGCCTTGAGCATGGCGAATTCACCCGTGGTCAGGGGCAGCTCCTCGCCGTTCTTTTGCAGCACGCGTGTGCCCAGATCAAAGGCAAACGGCCCGAAATTGACAATCTCGTTGTCGCCCGATGGGGCGCCGGGCGCCTCCTGGGGCGGGCGGCGGCGCAGCACGGCGTGGATGCGCGCCAGCAGTTCGCGCGGATTGAAAGGCTTGCCCAGGTAATCGTCGGCGCCCACTTCGAGGCCCACGATGCGGTCCACGTCCTCGCCCTTGGCGGTCAGCATGATGATGGGCGTGCGGTCGTTGGCGGCGCGCAGGCGCCGGCAGATCGACAGGCCGTCTTCGCCGGGCATCATCAAGTCAAGCACGATCAGATCCACGGTTTCACGCAGCAGGATGCGGTTCAAGGCCTTGCCATCTTCGGCAATCATGATCTCGAAGCCTTCCTGCGTCAGGTAGCGGCGCAGCAGATCACGGATGCGCGCGTCGTCATCGACAACCAAGATCTTGTCGGTGCGGTTGGTCTGTGTGCCCATGTTTGCGTCCTCGGTCCAATATGTAACAGAGCCCATTCTGACCACCTTGATCCCCGAAAACCGCGGTTTTGCCCAAACCCTGACCAACTGTTACAAGTTTTGCGCGGCTCGCCCAATCGTGTCGCAATGACTTACACCGGCATGCGCTTGTCTCTGCCAGGGGCTGGCGAAGTTTGCCGCTATGCTGGTGCGGCCTTAATCATTCCCAGGAGCATGCATGAAGAAATTGTCCCAATGGATCGCAGTCGGTGTGCTGTGTGCGGGCGCCGGCATGGCCTGCGCGCAGACGCTGCCCGAGCCCTCGAACGTGCTGCAGCTGTCGAGTTCGGGAACGGTGGAAGTCACCCAGGATCTGCTGGTGATGACGTTGGCCGCGACGCGCGAAGGCAGCGATGCCGCCGCCGTGCAGACGCAGCTGCAGCAGGTGCTGGACGCCGCGCTGACCGCGGCCAAACGCCAGGCCCAGCCCGGACAACTCGATGTGCGCACCGGTAACTTCGGCATCTACCCGCGCAACAACAAGGACGGCAAGGTCACGGGCTGGCAAGGCCGGGCCGAGCTGGTGCTGCAGGGCCGGGACTTCGATCGCATCACGCGCACTGCCGCGCAGATCAATGGCATGCCCGTGAGCCAGACCGGATTTGCGCTGTCGCGCGAAGCCCGCGCCAAGGTCGAAGGCCAGGCGCAGTCGGAAGCCATTGCCAATTTCCAGGCCAAGGCACAGTCGCTGGCCCAGGCGTTCGGCTTCCAGCGCTACACCGTGCGCGAGGTGTCGGTCAACAGCAACGACATGGGCTATGCACCCCGCATGGCCATGATGGCCAAGGGTGCCATGGCCGAGGACGCGCAGATTCCCGTCGAAGCCGGCAAGAGCCAGGTCGTGGTGAATGTGTCGGGGTCGGTGCAGATGGTGAAATAAGGCCCCCACGCTTGCTCGCTTCGCGTAGTCGCGTTGGGGGGCATAGCCCTCCAAGGTTCCCGAGGTCCCCAAGGTTTCCAGGGGGTCGGCCCGGCGGCGGCGGCCAGCTCCGCGTGGCCCACCTTGTGGGCAACATCGCTTAGGCGTGCGTCAAGGGCTGCGATTACTGTGCGGCCCAGCCGCCATCCATGTTCCACGCCACGCCGCGCACATTGGCGCCGGCGGGCGAGCAGAAAAACACCGCCAGCGCGCCCAGTTCCTCGGGCGTGGTGAACTGCAGCGAAGGCTCCTTCTCCGACAGCAGCTGCTTTGTCGCCTCCTCGGTGCTGATGCCTTGTTCGGCGGCCTTGGCGTCGACCTGCTTTTGCACCAGCGGCGTCAGCACCCAGCCGGGGCAGATGGCATTGCAGGTGATGCCCGTGGTCGCGTTTTCCAGCGCGCAGACCTTGGTCAGCCCGATCAGGCCGTGCTTGGCGGCCACATAGGCCGACTTGTTGGCCGAGCCCACGAGGCCATGCACCGAGGCCACGTTGATGATGCGGCCCCAGCCCTTGCCGTTGGCCGCGGCCTGCATCGAGGGCAGCACCAGGCGCGTGGCGTGGAAAGCGCTGGAAAGATTGATGGCAATCACCGCATCCCAGCGCTCGGGGGCGAAATCCTCGATGGGCGCGACATGCTGGATGCCGGCGTTGTTCACGAGAATGTCCACCTGGCCGAAATTGCGCACGCTGTAGTCGATCATGTCCTCGATGTCGGCCACGCGCGTCATGTCGGCGCCGTGGTAGGCCACCTTGGCGCCGGCCGCGTGTCCCGCTGCCTGCACTTGCGCGCGCGGCCCGTCCACATCGCCGAAGCCGTTGAGCACGATGTTCGCGCCCTGTTGTGCCAGGGCCTTGGCGATGCCAAGGCCTATGCCGCTGGTGGATCCAGTGACGAGTGCAGTTTTGCCTTTCAGCATGGAAGGTCTCCGAATGAATTACGATGCATTATCGAACCGTGCTGCTGGATTGTGCCCCCATGAATGAACCTACGCTGAACTACGTACTGTGCCCCGGTGCTGCTGCCGTGCCGCAGGGTGTGGGGACCGATGCCGATGTACACCGCATGGCGTACTGGGAATGGAATGCCACGGGCGACCCCGATCATCCGCATGTGGTGGTCTGTGTGCATGGACTGTCGCGCCAGTCGCGCGACTTCGATGTGCTGGCGCGCGCGCTCAGCCGCCAGGTGCGCGTGATCTGTCCCGATGTCGTCGGCCGGGGCCACAGCGACTGGCTCGCCGAGCCCATGGATTACGGTCTGCCGCGCTACGCCGTCGACATGCAGACGCTGATTGCCCAGCTGCATGCGCGCAGCCCGCTGCAGACGCTGGACTGGGTGGGCACCAGCATGGGCGGGCTGATCGGCATGCTGCTGGCAAGCCAGTCTGAATTCGCGTCTGCCGTGCCGATTCGCCGCCTGGTACTCAACGATGTCGGCCCGCGCGTGCAATGGCAGGCGCTGCTGCGCATTGGCGAATACCTGGGCCAGCCGCTGGTCTTCACTTCGCTGTCCCAGGCCGCCGAAGCGCTGCGGCTGATTTCGGCGGGCTTCGGCCCGCACACCGAGCAGCAGTGGCTGGACCTGACCGCGCCCATGCTCAAGCCTCGTCTCGAAGGCGGGCTGCAGCTGCATTACGATCCGGATATCGCCATGCCTTTTCAGGCCATGAATCCCGACATGGCGCTCGCCGGCGAGGCCTTGCTGTGGGCGGCCTATGACAGCATTCGCGCGCAGACCCTGCTGATCCGCGGTGAACAGTCCGATCTGTTGTCGGTGGAGACCGCCCAGGCCATGGTCGAGCGCGGCCCGCATGCACGCTGCGTGACGCTGCCCGGCTTCGGCCACGCGCCCACGCTGGTGGCCGCGCCGCAGGTGGAACTGGTCGCGCGTTTTCTGCTGCCCGAATGGACAGCCACGCCAGACGACGCTGCGGCCGAGGCCGCGCTGGACAGCGGAGCGCGCCCATGAAAAGTGCTCTGACGATTGCCCCCGCCGCCGAGAACACCCCTGCCGGCGGCCTTCCCGAAGCCGTGCCGCAGCTGATCAAGGCCACGGCCACGACCCTGCCCGAGCAGGTCGACGCGCTGGCGCGCGCGCGCTCGTTTGCCGAGCCGCTGCTGGCCAATGAATGCATGGCCTCGGGCGAAAACACGCTGGCCCATGCCGATGCCGTGGCCGCCATTCTCAAGGGCATAGGCGGCTCGGAGACGATGCAGGCTGCCTGCTATCTGGTGCATGCAAGCTTTCACCTGAACAAGCCCCAGGAAGTGATTTCCAAGGCCTTCGGCGAGAATTTCGCGACGCTGGCCGTCGAGACCACCAAGCTGATGCGCGTGCAGCAGCAGGCGCGCGACGCCGAAGTCACCTCCCAGCATGTCGACGGCGTGGCGGCGCAGACCGAGACCGTGCGCAAGATGCTGCTGGGCTTTTCGCGCGACCTGCGCGTGGTGCTGCTGCGCCTGGCGTCGCGCCTGCAGACGCTGCGCTACTACGCGGCCAGCAAGCACCCGGTGTCGCCGGGCATTGCGCGCGAAGCCTTGCATGTGTTTGCACCGCTGGCCAATCGCCTGGGCATCTGGCAGATCAAGTGGGAGCTTGAAGACCTGTCGTTTCGCTTTCTCGAGCCCGACACCTACCGCGAGATCGCGCGCCTGCTCGACGAGAAGCGCACCGAGCGCGAAGTCTTCATGGAGCAGCTGCGCGGGCGGCTGGAAAGCGATCTGCGCGGCTACAGCATCAGCGCCACCGTGCAGGGCCGGCCCAAGCATATCTACAGCATCGTCAAGAAGATGCGCGGCAAGTCGCTGGACTTCGATCAGGTGTTCGACATCCGCGCGCTGCGCGTGGTCGTGCCCACGATCAAGGACTGCTACACCGCGCTGTCGTGGGTGCACGAGCGCTTCACGCCGATAGAAGCCGAATTCGACGACTACATCGCCCGTCCCAAGGCCAATGGCTACCAGTCGCTGCACACCGTGGTGCGTGACGAGAACGGCCGCGCCATCGAGATCCAGATCCGCACCCAGGCAATGCACGATCACGCCGAGCATGGCGTGGCGGCCCATTGGGCCTACAAGGAAGCCGGCTCCAAGGGCTATGCGGGCGTCACCGCCAGCAGCGAGTACGACGCCAAGATCGCGGTGCTGCGCCAGCTGCTGGCCTGGGGCAACGACCTGGCGGGCACGCCCACGCACCGCGGCCTGTTCGAGGACCGCATCTATGTGCTCACGCCCGATGCCGCGGTGATCGAGCTGCCGCAGGGCGCGACCCCCGTGGACTTCGCCTATGCGGTGCACACCAGCCTGGGCCACCGCTGCCGCGGCGCGCGCGTCGACGGCGCGATGGTGCCGCTGAACACGCCGCTGCAAAACGGCCAGACCGTGGAGATCAGCACCGTCAAGGAAGGCCGGCCGTCGCGCGACTGGCTCAATGCCGAACTCGGCTACCTGACCAGCCACCGCGCGCGCGCCAAGGTGCGTGCCTGGTTCAATGCCCAGGCCACGCATGAGACCGTGGCGCGCGGGCGCGAAGCCGTCGAGAAGCTGATGCAGCGTGAAGGCAAGACGGCCATGAAGCTCGACGACCTCGCGGTGCAGCTGGGCTTCAAGTCGGCCGATGCCTTGTTTGAAGTCGTGGGCAAGGACGAATACTCGCTGCGCAACATCGAAGCCGTGCTGCGCCCGCCCGAGCCCGAAGAAGAAGAGCAAGCGTTCTCTCCGGTGCGCAAGGCGCGCGGCAGCGACACCGTGCCCAAGGGCGGGGTGCTGGTGGTCGGCATCGATTCGCTGATGACCCAGCTGGCCAAATGCTGCAAGCCCGCACCGCCCGACGACATCCGCGGCTTCGTCACGCGCGGCAAGGGCGTGAGCGTGCACCGTCACGACTGCTCGAACTTCCGCGAGATGGCGGCGCGCAACGCCGAGCGCATGATTGACGTTGCCTGGGGAACGCCCAAGGCGGCGGTGGGCGCGGCGGTCTATCCCGTCGACGTCTCGGTCGAGGCCACCGATCGCCAGGGCCTGCTGCGCGACATCTCCGATGTGTTTGCGCGCGAGAAGACCAATGTGATTGGCGTACAGACCCAGTCCGTCAAGGGCACGGCCTGGATGACCTTCACCGTGGAAGTCGCCGATTCGGGCCGGCTCAACAAGGTGCTGGCCATCGTCGCCGGGGTGTCGGGCGTGCGCTCCGCGCGCCGGCGATAGCCGGGTTCCTGGCGCCGCGCGCGGCGCCAGCCTCATCCCGCCGTTCGCCCTGAGCCTGTCGAAGGGCTGGAATTGGAACGCTATGGCGTGCCGCCAGAAAACAAGAAATCAGCGCTTTTTGCAAAAAAGTCATGAAGTTCGGAAAAACACGTTTTTCCCGATGCTATACTTTATGAATCGAACAACAGGCGCGTAGCTCAGCTGGTTAGAGCACCACCTTGACATGGTGGGGGTCGTTGGTTCGAGTCCAATCGCGCCTACCAACTAACCATTGGTACTAAGCCTCCCAGACTGAAAGTCCGGGAGGCTTTTTTATTGCGCGCTTTCGCGGCCCGTGCCTGGTTGAGGCCGGTCGCACGTTATCTGCACAGGCGATGCTGGCCATGGTCGAAATGGAAGTGGTCGGCATGTGCCTGGTTGTAGTCGGGGCCAAGCACGCCGGGGAAAAAGCGGCAGGCACCCTGGTGTATCGCGCGCAGGAAATCTCCCTCCGGCACCTCGCCCGGCCAATGGCGCAGCACGCTGATGCGCCTACCATCGGCAAGCACAAAGCCGGCGATGTCCAGCGCATTGGCGCTCGCATGCTGGCTGCGCTGGCCGGCTTGCCTGCCATACAGATTGCGGCAGGCGTAGCTGCCCAGATGCTCCAGCCGCCGCACCTGGGCACCGAGAATCGCCTGCGCCGCGGGCTGCAGCGCATGGCGCTCCCACAAGGCCAGCGAGGCGGCGGCAGGGCAACTCAAGGTGAAGCCGGAGCCCACGGCCAGCGAAGTGCGCTGCACCTGGATGGCATTGCGCCAGCCGCAGTCGGCGCCGCTGTCGCGGTCGGCAACGGCCTGAAAGCGCCACGGTGTGGTCGCCATGAACGCCTGGCAGGCCTGGGGTTGGGTTTCAAGGCGCTGCAGCTTGAAGCGCGTGAGCCAGTCGGGCGCCGCCGCGTAGCTCAATGGCGCCCAGGGGTTGAGATGGTCGGCCAGCGTCCAGTAACGGCCATGGGTCCACAACGCCACTGCCAGCCCAACCAACAAAGCCACAAGAAATTTCATCGCACACATCATCAACGACGCCACGGCCTGCCATTGCAGCACGCGGCCTGCGCCTACAACCCAAGCATTCATTGCATACAGGCTGTGACGCCAAAAAATGCCTTGTTGAAGTAAACGCTTGTAACATTTGTGGGAAATAGCTCAAAATCCATCGCTCTTGGGTTCTTTTTCACAAAGTCATGCAAAAGCCCGCTGGATCCTTCTTTCAAGCCTTGGTGCGCAGCGTTGCCAAACTCGTGCTGGTGGTCAGTGCGGCATCGCTGGCCGGCACCGCATGGCTTGCGATCTCCAACACCCAGGACGATGCCCAGCGCGATCTGCAGCAATCGATGGACAGATCGGTGGAGCGGCTGCGCATGCTGATCAACGCCACCGAGATGACGGCGGCCTCGGTGGAGCGCATTGCGCGCACCTCCGCAGATCCGGCCCAGGCCTCGGCGCTGCGCCCGACGCTGGAAAAGTCGCTGGCGGCCTTCGAGCAGCGACCCGAGCTGAGCTATCTCGGCCTGGTGCTGGCCAGGCACGGCGAGTACGGCAACCTGGAGCGCACTGACGACGGCAGTATCCTGCTGTGGCTTCATCCGGGCAGCCGGCCCGGCCCCGCGCTCACGCAGAATTTCCTGTTGACGGACAAGGGCTTTGCGCCGCATGCCCGGCAGCCCGCGCGCGGCTATGACGCCAGACGAAGGCCGTTCTACCAGGCGGCGCTGGAAGGCGCCGAAGAAGGCGTGTGGTTGCCCTCGTATCGGTGGATAGTGCACAGCCCCGAAGTCGCGCCTTTGTGGGGGCTGAGCTATGTCAAGGCCTTGCATGATCCGCAAGGCCAGCTGCTGGGCGTGCTCGATGTCGATTTCGATCTGCCGGCGCTCAACCGCTTCCTGCGTTCCCTGGCCGCCGAGTACGGTGTGCAGTTGCAGATTGTCGAGCGCGGGGAGGTTCCCCGGCTGATAGGCGGCACCGATGTTGGCGCCGAGCCGCTGGCCGTTCCCGCGGAGTTCGCGACGGCGCTCAATGGCCAGCAGGCAGGCGCGGTGCAGAAGCTGAAAGGGTCCGAGGCAGATCATTGGGTGACGACCAGGACCATGGAACTCAAGGGGGGACTGCAGTGGACGGTGGTGGCCAGCCGGCCGGCGCATCTGATCGATGCACCGCTGCATCACCAACTCTATCGAATGCTTGGCATGGCCGTGGTCCTGGCGCTGGGCCTGTTGCTGGTGGCGGCGCGCATGGCCCGCCAGATCGGCAGACCCCTGGCCGAACTCGAGCAAAGCGTGCAGCGCGCCGGGGAGTCCGGCACGGCGACGGCGCTGGTGCTGGCGCCGTCGTCTGGCCGATACCGGGAAACTCTGCGGCTGGGGCAGGCGCTGGCACGCATGGCCAGCGCCATACGCCTGCGCGAGACGCAGCTGGCAGCGCAGACGGTGGAGCTGCTGCAAAGCAAGGAGCAGCAGGTGGCCGCGCTGGCTCTCAAGGCCGGCATTTTCGAAGCCACCGATACGGCGATATTCAGCGTTGACGCCGCCGGCTGCGTCATCGAATGGAATGGCGGCGCCGAGCGCCTGTTCGGCTGTCGCCGCCAGCAGGCGCTCGGGCGTGCCCTTGAGGAGTTGATCGCCGCGCCTGCCGAGCCGCTGAACTGGCAGCCCATTCTTGCCTCGACCGAGGCAAGCCTGCACCCGCTGCGGGGCGCCGCAGGCCTGTTTGACGCCGAGATGCGCTCTGTCGTGACCCATCAGCAGGGCCAGTCGATACGCACCTTGATCGTCAACGATGTCTCGGCGCGCCAGCAGGCCAGGCGGCGTCTGCTGCAGGAGCGGGACTACGGCGATGCCGTGCTCAACAGCCTGCCGGGCGTCTTCTACCATTGCGACGAGAACGGCCGGCTGCAGCGCTGGAACCGGAACTTCGAACGCATGACGGGACTGAGCGCCGAGCAACTGGCCGGCATCCATCTGACCCGCCTCATGCCCGCGGATGAACAGACGCGCGCGGCGCAAAAAATTGCCGAGGTGCTCGCCAGCGGCATGGCCCAATTCGAAGCCAGCTACCAGCTGCCCAATGGAAAGCGTGTGCCTTGCCTGTTCACGGGCGTGCGCTTCGTGCACGAGGGCATGCGTGGATTTGTCGGGCTGGGCAGCGACATCTCCGAGCGCAAGCGCGCGGAGCGGCTGTTGCGCCATCTGGCCACGCACGATGCGCTCACCGACCTGCCCAACCGCCACCTGCTGCAGGAAAGACTGATGCGCCTGATCGCGCAGGCGAAGATTTCGGGCAAGACGATTGCGGTGCTGCTGCTGGATCTGGACCGGTTCAAGGTGGTCAATGACGCCTATGGCCATCCTTTTGGTGACGAAGTGATCAAGGCGGTCAGCGCGCGGCTCAGTGCGACGCTGTCCTCCGGGCATACGGTTGCGCGCCACGGCGGCGATGAATTCCTGGTGCTTCTCGACGATCTGCAGGACGTGGGCCAGGCGCAGACCATTGCCGAGGACATCATTGCCTGCATCCGCGCGCCGCTGGTGCTGCAGGGCCGCGAGATCCATCTGTCGGTCAGCATAGGCGTGAGTGCGTATCCGCAGCACGGCCGCGACTCGGAGACGCTGATCAAAAATGCCGATCAGGCCATGTACCGCGCCAAGCACGGCGGCCGCAACACCTACGCCAACTTCGATCCCGCAATGGACGAGCAGATGCAAGAGCGGGTCAACCTCGAAACGCTGCTGCGCCTGGCTCCGGCCGCAGGGCAGCTGCGCCTGGCCTATCAGCCCAAGGTGAACCTGAAAAGCGGCCAGATCATAGGCTGCGAGGCCCTGGTGCGCTGGCACCATCCCCAGCTTGGCATCATTCCTCCAGGCAAGTTCATTCCCGTGGCCGAAGAGTCGGGCCTGATTGTGCCGATCAGCGACTGGGTGCTGCGCACCGCCTGCAGACAGGCCAAAACATGGTCGGATGCGGGATTCCCGCGCATTCCGGTCGCGGTGAACATTTCCGCCGGTCAGCTGCTGCAGCAGGACCTGTCGGTCTGGGCGCTCGACATGCTCGAGGAAACCGGGCTGGCCCCCGATCTGCTGGAACTGGAGTTGACGGAAAGCCTCATTGCCCAGGATGTCGAAAGCATGACCGCGAACTTCGACCGGCTCAAGGCCGCGGGAGTGAAGCTGTCCATCGATGACTTCGGCACCGGCTATTCCAATCTCAGCTACCTGAAGAACTTTCGCGTCGACACCCTGAAGATAGACCAGTCCTTCGTGCAGCACATGCTTGACAGGGTGGACGATGAGACGATAGTGCGCGCCGTCATCACGCTGGCGCACAACCTCAGACTCAAGGTGATTGCCGAAGGTGTTGAAACCCAGGAGCACTGCCGCATCCTGCGTGCGCACAACTGCGACGAGATCCAGGGCTATTACTTCAGCAAGCCGGTGTCGGCGCAGGAGTTCGAGCAGATCATCCGGCAGGGGCGCAGACTGGGCATTGCGGGCGTCGAACACGATGGCCCCGAGGTGGCCGACCTGGAGGTCCTGTAAAGCCGGGGCGGCTTGCGTGGCGTGGAGCGAGACGTAGCGCGCGCCAGCGCTGCGCAAGGCCTGGAACGCTCGATAATGGGCATACGATCGCCATCGAATCCATGCCAACCCAGCGTACAGGAACCTGTCCTCATGAGCACACCGTTACCGCCCCGCATCGCGGAGATCCTCGACGAACGCGTTTTCGCCTTTGCGCAGGGCGCGCAGCGGCATTTCAAGACCAACGATCTGGTGGTGCTGCTGGATTTCCGGGAAGCGAAGCCGGCGCTTGAAGCCGTGGACCGCAAGCGTCTGGTCGAAGCCGAGGAGCTGCCGCTGGACCTGCGGCTGCAGCTGTCCCAGCCGGCTTCTGCCCTGGAGGAAGTCCTGGGCAGTATTGAGCAATCGTTCTGGTTTGTCGTCATCTTCGAGGACGGCGACTTCGACTATGGCGCGGTCAACGCAGCGATGCTGAGCGCGCCATAGTGTCGGCAGCCCCGGTCCCCGGGTCAGGGCCGGCCTTCAGCGGTGCAGCACGATGTCAAAGCCTTCATCTGCGGTCGGCGCGACGAAATGCCGGGTGATCTGCTCGAAGGCTTGCTCGCTGGTTTCAAATGCATGTTCGCCCGCGGCATTGCGTGCGCGCAGGCGGGCCTTGCAGACCTCATCGCTGACGTCCAGATAGTGCAGCCTGTGGGCCGCGCCCGCCTGCTTGAAAATGCCGCGGGCCCAGGCCCGCGTGGCCGTGGTGTTGGCGGGAAAATCCAGCACCACCGACATGCCGGCGGCAAGCAGCGCTTCGATATGGCCGGCCATGGCAGTGCGCAATCGGCCCGCGCAGCGAACATAGTCCGCAATGGCCAGGATTTCGCCGGGATACAGTCGCGCCAGCCAATCGTCCTCGCTGATGCGCACCGTCATTGGCGCCGATGCCAGCTTCTGGGTCAGCGTCGATTTTCCGGCAGCGATCTTTCCGCAGACGATGTGCAGCACTGCAGGGGTAGAAAAGGCCGGGGCGCCGTGCGCCGGTGCATCGTTGTGCATTGCAATCTTCCGTAGGTTGGTGAACTCCGGAAGCAGAAAAAAACCCGCCTCAGGAGCGGGTTTGGCTGGCCCGGCCGCTCGCTAACCCCCCATTTCCTGAATGGTGTGAATGATCGAAGCAATGCGAGCGCAGGCCATGGAAGGATTGTAGGGCGCGCGGCGCGGTGCCCGGAGCGCAGGCCGCCAGGCGCAGCGCCCTTGCGCCTGATGGGGCAGTGCCGGCGCAGCATGCCTGAGGCGCCGGCTGCCAGCCCGTTGTTGCTTGAAGTTTCCAATCCAATACATGGATTTAACTATCGATCTGCCAGGCTGTCGGGGGCAGCAGCGGCTGGGGGAACATCTGGTTGCCAAAAATCGCGAAATATCCGGCGAAATCCTGCGTCTTGATGCGAGAAGATCGCATCTTGCCATCGTGGATATTGACGATATTCGTCAGCAAATGTTAACGAATGTTATTCGGTGTTGTTGAAACAACTAGCCGGGTTTTTGGAAGCATTTATTAACAATGTGTGTGCTACGCTTGCACTTGAAACCATCCGGACTGGGTGGTGTGCGAAGGGATAAAACCATCAGCACGGCGACTTCATGTGCAAGGTTATGCGTAAAGAACACCGGTCAGAAGCCGGCGGCTCCGCCTTGCTCGCGTGGAAAGGAAACCTCCATATGCGCTGTTTTGTCTAGTCAGAGGCTGCGTCACAGCTTGTCTGTTTCGTCGCGGCCTGATTTCCGGCGGCTGCCTGCCCGGGCGGCTTCTTTGCTGCGTCTTCGGACGAGCATGTCCGATGGCAGGGCGCGGCCGGCGCCGCAGTCCTCCCCATTGCAGAATTTCTTGTTTGATTTTCTGTTTCGACTGAACGCACGTGCTGCCTCAGTCGCCTGTAACCACGGTTTCCAGCTGGAACAGCACGCACGCGTTCTCGCACACCAATCCAGGCCTCCAGCCTTGCTGGATAGTCTTGTATTGCCCGGTCGGAGCCAACCATCAAGAGTATGAAAATGAAGTTCAAGCAGATCGCACAGGTAGTCGCATCTTTGGGTATGGCGTCGTGGGCCGTGGGCGGCATGGCCCAGACGGCTTTGACGGCGCAGCAGGCCAATGCGCAGGGCACGGCCCTGCAATCGGTGGTGGAAAAAATGCTGATGACCCACCCCGAGGTGCAGGTCCGTTTCCAGGACCTCAACTCCGCCGTCGAAGGCCAGAACGTGGCGCGTGGCGGCCTGCGGCCCCAGGTGGTGGCCCAGGGCTGGGTTGGCAAGGAGTGGCGCAGCAACACCGAGGACTCAGGCGCCACCAACTGGAACCGTCCCGGCTGGAATCTTCAATTGCGCCAGCTGATCTTTGATGGTTTCACGACCAGCAGCGGCGTGCGCCAGTTGGGCTTTGAAAAGCTTGCCAAGTTCTACGATCTGCGCGCCACGAGCGAAAGCCTGGCCAATGAGACCATTGCCGCCTATCTGGATGTGCAGCGCTATCGCGAGATGGAGCGGCTGGCGCGCGACAACTTCAGCACCCACCAGGTGACGCTGGGTCAGTTGCGCGAGCGCCAGCAATCGGGCGTGGGCCGTGGCGTGGATCTGGAGCAGTCCAGCGGCCGCGTGTCGCTGGCCCAGTCCAACCTGATGACCGAGAGCAACAACCTCAATGATGTGCAGCAGCGTTATCGCCGTCTGGTCGGTGAGTACCCGGCTGCGGTGCTGGACCCCGTGCCGGACGTCACCAGCCGTCTGCCCGCGCCTGGCAGCATTCAGGATTTCGGCGCCGCGCTGCGCGCCAATCCGCAACTGCTGTCCAAGCAGGCCTTGCTGCAGGCCGCCGAAGCAGGGCAGAAGGCCGCCAAGGGCGCGCACATGCCCAAGGTCGAACTGGTTGCTTCCACGGGCCGCGACCGCGAACAGTCCACTCCCGCCTACTGGAATGTGCAGACCTCGCGCGTCCAGGTGATGATGACCTATAACCTGTACCGTGGTGGTGCCGACGACGCACGCCTGCGCCAGACCATTGCCCAGGGTTACGCCGCCCACGATGCGCGCGACTACACCTGCCGCAACGTGCTGCAGGAGATGTCGATCACCTGGAACAATATTGCACGCCTGCGCCAACAACTGCCTTTCCTGCAGGAGCATGTGCTGTCGACCTCCAAGGTGCGCGTGGCATACCAGCAGCAGTTCAAGATTGGCCAGCGCTCGCTGCTTGACCTGCTCAATACGGAAAACGAGCTGTTCGATGCCCAGCGCGCGCTGGTCAATGCACAGTACGATCTGAAGAAGGCCGAGTACCAGTGGCTGACCCAGTCCAGCGAGATCCTGCCGGTGCTGGGCCTGTCCCAGCCGCATGACGCCAGCCGCCCGCAAGAGCAGCAGGCCCTGGTGCTGCCCGACGATGTCCTGCGCAGCTGCAACGCCGCCGTGCCGGACACCAGCAACCTGACGCCGGTGGCGGCGATGGCTGCCGACAATGCCGCTGCCGCGCCTGCGCGCTGACACCCGGTGCGCGGCGAGACTTCAATGAAAGAGGATGGGAACCGAAATGGATAAAAGCAATTTGCCCCCTTTCGACGACTCCTCCAAAAAGGAGTTGTCCGCGCTGGATGCGGATTTCATCCGCGTTCTGGAGGATCTGATCGAGGCGCTTCTGGCCAACGGCACGCTGCGGCTCACGGATCTGCCGCCGCATGCGCTGGAGAAATTGAACCAGCGCAAGCGGGTGCGCCAACGCGTGCGCAACTCGCTTGATTTGATCGATGATGGTGAAGAGCTGGGATGGGGTGACGATGTCTAAATCGGAATATGAAGCACCGCAGGATCCATTGAGTGCGGCCGCCCGCGCGCAGGCGCTGCTCAATGATGCGGGCGCGGACGCTGTAGGGGCCGTTGAAGGCGAGGGCGGCACTGGCGCACGCGGCGCTGGCGCGACCCGCACGGCCGGCATTCCTCCTTCCCATGAGACGCACTCCGACCCGCTGCTGGACTGTCTGGTGCAACTCACGCAGCTGCATGGCAAGCCCTATACCGCGCAGGCGCTGAGCAACGGCCTGCCGCTGGTCGATCAGCGCCTGACGCCTTCGCTGCTGGCACGTGCTGCGGCGCGCGCGCATTTCACCACGCGCATCGTGCAGCGCGGTCTCGAAGACCTGCCCGACGGCCTGCTGCCCGCTATCTTGATCCTCAACGGCAACCGCGCCTGTCTGCTGCTCAGGACGCTGGCCGACGGCCGCTTCCTGCTGCAGTACCCGGAGAGCAACAGCCCGGTCGAAGTCGATCGCCAGACGCTGATGCGCGAGTACGCCGGACTGATGTGCTTTGTGCGCCCGCAGTTCCAGTTCGAGCAGCGTTCGGTGCAGGAGGGCCTCAAGCCGCGCAGCGGCCACTGGTTCTGGGCCGTGGTGCTGGACAACCGCCGCCTGTACCGCGACGCGCTGCTGGCCGCGGTGCTGATCAACATCTTTGCGCTGGCCATGCCGCTGTTCAGCATGAACGTCTATGACCGCGTCGTGCCCAACAACGCGGTCGAGACGCTGTGGGTGCTGGCCATAGGCATCTCGCTGGTGCTGATCTTCAATTTCGTGCTGACCACGGCGCGCGCCTATGTTGTCGATTCGGCAAGCAAGCGCGTCGATGTGCAGTTGTCGGCGCAGATCATGGAGCGCGTGCTCGATCTGCGCATGGAAAGCCGTCCCGCGTCCGTGGGCTCGTTTGCCGCCAACCTGCGCTCGTTTGAATCGGTGCGAGATTTCATTGCCTCGGCCAGCCTGACCACGCTGGTGGACCTGCCATTCGTGCTGCTGTTCCTGCTGGCGCTGGTGTGGATTTCGCCCTGGATGCTGATTCCTCCGCTGGTGGCGATTGCCGCGATCTTGCTGGTGTCGTTCTGGGCCCAGGCGCGCATGGAAAGCCTCACGCTCAAGACCTTTCAGGCTGCATCGCAGCGCAATGCGCTGCTGGTGGAGTCGCTGACCAATCTCGAGGCGCTCAAGACGCTCAATGCCCAAAGTGGCGTGCAGCGCCTGTGGGAAGGCTCGACCCAATACCTGGCCTACATGGGCGGCAAGATCAAGTTCATCTCGTCGGGGGCAGTGAACTTCGTGCAGACCATGCAGCAGCTGGTGAGCGTGGCGGTGGTGATCATCGGTGTCTACCAGGTGCAGGAGTCGGCGCTGTCTATGGGCGGCATCATCGCGGCATCGATGATTGCCGGACGCTGCCTGGCGCCGTTCGGCCAGGTCGCGGGACTGATGATGCAGTTCCACAATGCACGGACCTCGCTGCATTCGATAGACAACTACATGAAGATGCCGATCGAGCATCCGCCCGAAACCGAATTCGTGGCCAGGCCCGACCTGCGCGGCGCGATCGAGTTCCGCAACGTCAGCTTCAACTACCCGGGCAGCGACCAGGCCAGCCTTGCGGGCGTGAGCTTCTCGGTCAAGGCCGGCGAGCGCGTGGGCATCATCGGTCGCATTGGCTCTGGCAAGACGACGCTGGAAAAACTGGTGCTGGGCCTGTACCAGCCCACCGACGGCTCGGTGCTGATTGACGGCGTGGATGCGCGCCAGATCGACCCTGTCGACCTGCGCCGCGCCATAGGCCATGTGCCGCAGGACCCGATGCTGTTTTACGGCAGCCTCAAGTACAACCTGCTGGTGGGCGCGCCCCATGCCGGCGAGCGCGAAATGCTGCATGCCGCGCGCATTGCCGGTGTCGACGAGTTCGCGGCCCAGCATCCCAACGGCTATGCAATGAACATCGGCGAACGCGGCGAGTCGCTGTCGGGCGGCCAGCGCCAGTCGATTGCGGTGGCGCGGGCGCTGATCAACGACCCGCCCATGCTGCTGCTCGACGAGCCCAGCAGCAACCTGGACAACCAGAGCGAAGCCCAGCTCAAGCGCCGGCTGCAGCAAGCCTCGGTCGGCAAGACCATGCTGCTGGTCACGCACCGCACGGCCTTGCTGACGCTAGTCGACCGGCTGATCGTGATTGACGGCGGGCGCATCATGGCTGATGGCCCCAAGGACCAGGTGATCGAAGCCTTGAAGCAGGGCCGCATCGGCGGCACGGGAGGCCGGTCATGAGCGAGAACAAGCCAATGCAGGACGCAAAGCCGCAAAAGAAGCCGGGCCGATTCAAGGCGGCGCTGCAGGCGCGCTGGCGCCGCCTGGAACGCTGGATGCTGGACGGCAGCGAAGCCGTGGGCACGCACCAGAGCGACGATCTCAAGGCCGATGCGCAGTGGGCTGCGGGCCAGCAGCAGGCGCGGGGTTCGCGGCTGCTGATCTGGGCGGCGCTGCTGTCGGTGCTGGTGCTGCTGGTCTGGGCGGCCTTCGGCCGCATAGACGAAGTGGTGCGCGGCCAGGGCAAGGTCGTGCCCTCGCGCCAGGTGCAGGTGGTGCAAAGCCTGGACGGCGGGGTGGTGCAGGAGATCCTGGTGCGTCCCGGCGAGCATGTGGACAAAGGCCAGGTGCTGCTGCGCATCGATCCGACGCGCTACAGCTCCTCGCTGGGCGAGAACCGCTCGGAGCTGCTGTCGCTGCAGGCCAAGGCCGCGCGGCTGCAGGCCCTGGCCTCGGGCGAGACGTTCAGTGTTCCCGCGGAGCTGCAGACGGCGGCGCCGCAGGTCGTTGAAATGGAACGCCGCATGTGGGAAAGCCGCACCCAGGAACTCAACACCACGGTGAACATCGCGCGCGATCAGCTGCGCCAACGCCAGCAGGAGCTGCGTGAAAACCAGGCCAACCGCGACCAGGCGTCGTCCAGCTGCAGCCTGACGTCCGAGGAGTTGACCGTGACCCGGCCGCTGCTCAAGAGCGGCGCGGTGTCGGAAGTCGATCTGTTGCGCCTGCAACGCGACGTTGCGCGCTTTTGCGGCGAGGCGCGCGCCGCCAGTGCGCAGATGGGTCGCATCCAGGCCGCTATCCAGGAAGCCGAGCGCAAGATCCAGGAGGCCGAGATGAATACCCGCAATCTGGCGCGCGCCGAACTCTCGGAAACCCGCAGCAAGCTCGGAACGCTCGAGCAGGGCAAGGTCGCGCTCGAAGACCGCGTGAAGCTGGCTGAAGTGCGCTCGCCGGTGCGCGGCACGGTCAACACGCTGATGGCCAATACCGTGGGCGGCGTGGTGCAGCCTGGCAAGGACATCCTGGACATCGTGCCGCTGGACGACACCTTGCTGATGGAAGTGCAGGTCAATCCGCGAGACATCGGTTTCCTGCATTTCGGCCAGCTGGCCGAAGTGAAGTTCTCCGCCTATGACTTCGCGATCTACGGCGGCCTGCAGGGCAAGGTCGAACAGATCGGAGCCAACACCATCACCGACGAGAAGGGCAACTCCTTCTATGTGGTGAAGGTGCGCACCGAGCGCGCCCATGTGGGCGACAACTCGCGCCCCATCATTCCCGGGATGCAGGCCGAAGTGCACATCCTCACCGGCAAGCGCACGCTGATGCAGTATCTGCTCAAGCCCATCCTGCGTACCAAATCCAATGCGTTGACCGAGCGTTAGTTCATGCCAAGTTCATCTTCAGAAAAAATCCGTATGAATGCCGTGCCCGTGCTGATGCTGACCCACGATGCCACGCTGTGGCAGGGGTGGCAGCAGATTGCCGGCCCGCAATGGATGCCGGCGCGCGGCCAAGGCCTGGCCGATTTGCAGCGCTGGAAACAGCAAGGCCGCAGCCTGGTGGTGCTCGATGCCGCGCTGCCTCAACTGCCTGCAAGCAATGACGCGCAATGGAGCCAGCTGCTGCACGGAATGCAGGTGCTGGTGCTGAGCAATCGACCTGGCGACGAAGAGGGGCGCCAGTTGCTGGCCAAGGGCGCCAGCGGCTACGGCCATGCGCAGTCGAGCGCATCCGCGCTGGCGCAGATGCTGCAAAGCCTGTCCGATGGCAACATCTGGCTGGGCCGCTCGCTGCTGCAGCGCCTGCTGCGCGATGTCGATGCGCGCCT
>Ga0308165_1000518_pt1 | contig 70548 bp, 68 predicted proteins | sample PhyWR2_FD_201032 | JGI IMG/M metagenome (GOLD analysis project Ga0308165, IMG submission 201032) | Phyllosphere microbial communities from UC Gill Tract Community Farm, Albany, California, United States - DLSLW.R2 | ecosystem: Host-associated > Plants > Phyllosphere > Unclassified | place: USA... | reverse complement strand
ATTTTTTTTCCAGAATAAAGGCCGGCGATAGCCTCTTTTTTAAAAGACTCAAAGTCAAATTCTTCTTGTGCCATAAGATATTATCTTTAAATATAATGTTTATGACACAGTTCGCGGTACACCCTCTAAAACATAAGATATTGTTAGAAAAGTGATCTTTCAACGCTATCTCTTTATGTAAAAAGCCATTTTGAAACCGTTAGATAAACACGAGCTTTAATAAACATGATAGCCAAAAGAATTTCCGCTGTATTATTTTCTTATTTCATTTTTATTCGGCTCTATACGGTATGCTCGTTATTATATTCCTTTATTGTTCATACTGCTAACGAAAGTTTGGTTAGGCATACAAATGATGGATATCAGCTTACCGTTTTTCAATTGGAGTTTTATTTTTTTCTTATTATATTGTATAGCTTCAGGCCATCGCGCTTCAATAAAACGATTGCCAAAAGCTATCAGGAAGATAAATCCAAAAGCTTTTCAAAAAAAACCTTCTTTTGGGTTGTTTACACTGGTGTATTACTTGCCGTTTTCGGAATTCCGTTATTGCTTTTCAAAAATGCACTAGGGGGGATTTTTACCATTGTTACGGGTGCCAATGAGTATATTCTTGGCCATACGGGTTTTTTGATTATGGTCGCCGTTTTTCTATGCCTCAATCTTTTGGGTTTGTATTATGATTTTGTCGATGCTTTTGATCATGCCAAAACACAGTTTTTTAGTTTGTTGCGGGCCTTCATATTAACCGTTCCGCTTGCGGCAGGCTTCTATTTGATTTCAGTTGTTTTGCGGCTAAAGGCCGATGCCTTGATTGTCATCTGTCTTGCATTTAACCTTTCCTTTCTTTATTTAAGCATGGTGGCCTTTTTGGGGAAGAAGGGTGTCGCCGAAAAAATAAGTGGTGAAAAATCCAGAACGGCAGCAAATTTCGGATAAGAAAGTAGGTGTAAAAGCAAAAAAAGAGTTTTTTTGTTAAAAGGTAGTATTGGTGGCGCTGTTTAGATACGGATGTCACTTATAGTCGATGTTATTATTGATAATATATCATCTCTCCTATTTCAACAACAAATCAATCACATTTTTTAATGCCGGGTTCCTGTTCGCATCTTTCCAGATCATATAAAGTTCGGTGCGCTGCGGAATGTGTTTAAGCTCTACAAACTTTACATTTTCCTTGTAGCCGTATTTTAATGCAGTTGGTACAATGGCAATGCCCAGGCCTTCCTCTACCAGTTTGTAAATCGTTAAGGCATTAACCGATTTATGAAAAGTTTTCGGCCTGAAACCATGATCTTCGCAGATGCTCATAATCAGGTCGTAATAAAAGGGACTGTCATCGCTCGAGAAAAAGATAAAAGGTGAGTCGCCTAGTTTTTTAACCGCTTCAAAGCTTGCTGTTTTAAGCGGATGGTTTCGGGGCAATACAAGCGAGAAAGTATCGCGGTGCACGATGTGTTTAGAAATACCTTCCTTAAATTGATTTATCCGTACAAAACCCACATCTAGCATACCTTTTTCGAGTAATTCAATTTGCAGCTTATTAGTCATCTCATCCAGGTTGGTTCTGATTTCAGGAAAATCTTTATTCAACCTGAAAATTAACTCCGGAACAATTTTTTGAGCTGCTGAGCCGAGGAAGCCAATGCGGAGTTCGCCTTGTTTGCCCTCATTGATATTGGTTAGCTCTTTTTTAATGTTCTCGATATGGCTAAACAAAAAATCAACTTCCGTTTTGAGGTATATTCCAGCCTGGGTAAGGGTTACCTTTTTCTTGGTCCGGTCGAACAGTTGGGCATTAAAAATTTCTTCCATCTGTTTTATCTGCCGGCTAAGGCCCGGCTGCGAAATAAAAAGACGGTCTGCAGCTTTCCTGAACTTCAGTTCTTCTGCCAATACCTGGAAATATTTAAAATGCCTAAGCTCTATTTGATAACTCATGGTTATTACGTGATGATGTAATTGGTATTTATAGGTATCAAATATAGCTGTTATTTTTGTTTAAAACCTTTTCTAACATGAGCGAGCAACAGATTTTTAATTACGGAACAGATCATTTAACCGCCGATATTGCCCTGGCAATCAGCAACGGCACAATAAAAGGCATACTTAGCGCAGCAGTGCGCGATAAAGTGATCGAAAGCAGTAAGGTAGTAGAGCGGATTGCACTATCAGGCAAACCTGTTTATGGCATCAACACTGGCTTTGGTCCGTTATGTACCTCAATGATTTCGGCTGTAGATACCCGTAAGTTACAAGAAAACATCCTGAAGAGTCATGCCGTGGGTGTGGGTGAGCCGATTGATACCGAAATCTCTCGCTTGATGTTGGTGTTAAAGTTGCAATCGCTGGCACAAGGTTATTCAGGCATCCGGATTGAAACATTGGATAGGATGATCTGGTTTTTAGAAATTGGCGCCACCCCGGTGGTTCCGAAACAAGGTTCGGTAGGGGCGTCGGGAGATTTGGCTCCCTTATCACATCTTTTTCTGCCCTTAATTGGTTTGGGGAAAGTGCATTATAATGGCGAAATTATCCCAACAGGAAAATTGTTAAAAGATCACCAGCTGGATGCCTTGCAATTGGGGCCAAAAGAAGGGCTGGCACTAATCAACGGCACGCAGTTTATTGCAGCGCATGCCGTTAAAGTGGTTTCACGTCTTGAAAATGTACTGCAATCGGCAAATATTATTTCGGCGATGATGATCGAAGGTTTGATGGGATCTGAAAAGCCTTTCCATCCAAAATTACATCAGCTAAGGCCTTATCCGGCCAATATCGCGGTAGCTGCACAAATCAGTAAATATTTGCAAGGATCAGAAATTATGCCTTCGCATCAGGATTGTGCAAAAGTACAAGACCCGTATTCACTCAGGTGCATTCCACAGGTGCATGGTGCTTCGCGTACCGCCTGGTTACATTTAAAAGAAGCGGTAGAAATAGAATTAAATTCGGTAACCGATAATCCGGTCATCTTTAACGACGAGCTGACCATCAGCGGCGGTAATTTTCATGGACAGCCTTTAGCGCTGCCTCTGGATTACGCGTGTTTGGCGGCATCCGAAATTGGTAATATCAGCGACAGGCGGATTTACCTTTCATTGGAAGGAAATACGCCTGGAGTACCTAAACTGTTGATGCGCGCAACCGGATTAAATTCGGGTTTTATGATTGTGCAATATACCTCGGCTGCATTGGCCAGTGAGAATAAAGGACTTTGCTTTCCGGCAAGTGCCGATAGCATCCCTACATCATTAGGTCAGGAAGACCATGTAAGTATGGGCTCTATAGGTGCCCGAAAAGCTTTGCAGGTAATCGAAAACGTAGAAAAAATACTGGGTATTGAGCTCTTCTGCGCTGCACAGGCGGTTGATTACCATGCGCCATTAAAACCTGGTAAAATCTTGTCTGCAGTACATGGTTTTGTACGATCTGAGATTGATCATTTTGAAGAAGACCAGATTATGTACGATAGGATGGAAGCTGCTATCAGTCTGGTGCAAAGAGGTAAAGTTGTATCGGTAGCCAAACAGGCAGAAAAAGCACTTCATTAAAATTTTAGCTTGAAGAATATGAATTTTGCAGCAGAAATATTAGCTGGTATCCCGGCTGAATTACCAGGTAAAAAAGACAGAAACCCTGAACTTAGCCATGCTCCGGTTCGGAGAGCTGTTTTAAATACGGCCGAAAAAAAACTGGCTTTAAAAAATGCATTACGGTATTTTTCGGCGAAGTGGCACAGCGAACTGGCTCCCGAATTTTTAGCTGAGCTGGATAACTACGGACACATTTACATGTACCGTTTTATGCCCGATTATGCTATTTACGCCAGGCCAATTAACGAATATCCCTGTAAAACCATCCATGCTGCGGCCATTATGTTAATGATCCAGAATAACCTCGATCCGGCTATTGCGCAACACCCTGAAGAGTTGATTACCTATGGAGGCAATGGCAGTGTTTTTCAAAACTGGGCACAATACTTACTCACCATGCAATATCTGGCCAGCATGACCGATAAACAAACCCTTAATATTTACAGCGGTCATCCGCAGGGCTTATTTCCTTCTAGTGAAGCAGCACCAAGGGTAGTAGTTACCAATGGAATGATGGTGCCAAATTATTCTTCTACACACGATTTTGAAAAATTTAATGCCCTCGGGGTAACACAATATGGCCAAATGACGGCTGGATCGTACATGTACATCGGGCCGCAAGGTATTGTACATGGTACAGCAATTACTTTAATGAATGCCTTCAGGAAAAAAGGTTTTTACGGTAAAGATACCGCAGGGGAAATATTTTTAACGGCCGGATTGGGCGGGATGAGTGGCGCACAAACCAAGGCAGGCAACATTGTTGGCTGCATAACCGTTTGCGCAGAAGTAAATCCGCATGCTGCCATTAAACGAAAAGAACAGGGCTGGGTTGATGAGTTGGTTACAGGTTTAGCTGAATTGGTAGAAAGGGTAAAATTGGCACAACACCAAAAAGAAACAGTATCAATAGCTTATTTGGGCAACGTAGTTGATGTTTGGGAACGTTTTGATGAGGAAGATATTGAAGTAACCATTGGTTCTGACCAAACTTCGTTGCATAATCCTTATTCTGGTGGCTATTATCCCGTTGGTTTAAGTTTTGATGAAGCCAATACATTGATGGCAAGTGATGCCGATGAATTTAAGACCTATGTTCAAAATTCCTTAAAATGCCAGGCCGCCAGCATTAACCGCCATGTAGCTAAAGGCACTTACTTTTTTGACTATGGTAACGCTTTTCTATTAGAATGTAGTCGCGCGGGAGCAGAAATTATGGCGCCGAATGGCATTGATTTCAGGTATCCATCCTATGTGGAAGATATTTTGGGGCCGATGTGCTTCGATTATGGTTTTGGACCGTTTAGATGGGTATGTACCTCTGGTAACGAAGGCGACTTGGATATTACCGACAGGATAGCCAAAGAGGTGATGGAAGATATTATGCTCCAGGCACCTGCCGAAATTGAACAGCAGGTACAGGATAATATTAACTGGATTACAGCGGCCAAAGCTAACAGACTTGTTGTAGGTTCGAAAAGCCGGATTTTATATGCTGATGCAGAAGGCAGGGCCAAAATTGCTTTACGGTTTAACGAAGCCATTAAGAAAGGCGAGTTATCGGCTCCGGTTGTTTTGGGTAGAGATCATCACGATGTAAGCGGAACAGATTCGCCGTTTAGGGAAACCAGTAATATTTATGACGGGAGTCGCTTTACTGCCGATATGGCCATTCATAATGTGATTGGCGATAGCTTTAGGGGCGCTACCTGGGTATCCATCCATAATGGTGGCGGCGTAGGCTGGGGCGAAGTTATAAACGGCGGTTTTGGAATGGTGTTGGATGGAACTAACGAAGCCGGTGAAAAATTACAGCAAATGCTTTTTTACGATGTAAATAACGGCATTGCCAGAAGAAGCTGGGCGCGTAATAAAGAAGCCCGTTTTGCCATTGAGCGCGAAATGGAACGTAGCCCTGCATTAACCATTACCTTACCACATTTGGTTGATGATGACCTGTTGGAAGGATTGGATTTATAAAAATATTAAAGCGTTGCCACTTAACCGGGAACGTTTTTTTTGCTATAAACTTACCATTACCTCTTTAAACAACTTTTTAATTACACTAATTTCCTGGGCGTATTGGGTGTTTTTCCGGCAGCCAAAGTATAAGGTGTTTTTCAGTTTGCTACTGCCTTCCCAAATCACTTTTATTTTCTGCTCTTCTACTTCTTTTTTGCATAGAAAATCGGGAATAATGGCAAGCCCCTTGCCGCCAGATAAGCAGCGGACAATGGAGTTTAAGTTTGGGACAATATAATTCGGGCGGAAATCGGCATGTTTACCAAAATTAAGCTGCCAGAAACGGAGCAAGTGCTCCATATCTCCTGCGGTTCCATACCATTTTTGTTGTTTCAGCCAGTCTTCCATACCTTCTAAATCATTCTTTGTAGCCAGCGTGTTAAAAGCTGCTCCATCGGTTTCTATCCCGCCTACCAATACAATGGTTTCCGACGAAAAGGCTTCATGTTCTACATTGGACGAATTACCTTTCTGGGGCGTAATAATCAGGTCTAAAATACCCTTATCCAGCTGATCGAGCATTTCAGGGTATTCGCCAAAACGGATAATTACATTAAAAGGTAAGGTAGAAATGTATTGCTCGAGCGTAATCTGAAAGGTTTCGAAACACATACCTACACTAATGGTCGGAGTATGTTTCTCCGTGCTTTTTTGGAAGTGCTTTTCTGCATCTTCGAGCTTGGCCAGCGGTTCTACAATAAAATTATAAAGTACTTTTCCTTTTTCCGTAGGGATCATTTTCCGACCCGTACGCTCAAATAATTTATAGCCCACATAACTCTCTAACGAGCTGAGGTGCAAACTCACCCCCGGTTGCGAAATAAAGAGATTTTCGGCTGCACCTGTTAAAGTACCCGTTTTATAAATTGCCTTGAAACTTCTGTACCATTCTAAATTAACCATAATCTTGCTATTATAATTCTGATACAAATCTATAAATTAACTTGTTTTAATAATAGCTATGCGTGCAGTAATTTTGTGGTATCAAAATAAAAAAAAACGAAATGACAAAAATATTCATCATAAACGGCGGCCAGAAATTTGGCCACTCTGGCGGAAAATTTAACGAAACCATCACCAACGCAACAGTAGATTTCTTTTCGCAATTGCCTGAATTTGAAGTGCAAACAACTAATGTTAACGAAGCTTACGATCCTAAAGCAGAAGTTGCCAAATATGTGTGGGCCGATGTGGTAATTTACCACACCCCAATCTGGTGGTTTCAGGTGCCGCATGCTTTTAAACAATATATTGATGTGGTATTTACCGAAGGCCATAACAGTGGTATTTACCTGAGCGATGGCCGCAAATCGGATAACCCAACGCGTAATTACGGAACGGGTGGAATGTTACATGGCCGGAAATATATGGTCACCTCTTCGTGGAATGCACCGAAAGAAGCATTTACCTTACCTGGCGAATTTTTTATGGAAACCAGCGTGGATGATGGCGTGTTATTTGGTTTCCACCGGATGAACGCTTTTACCGGAATGGAAAGAATTAATGGTATCCATTTTCATGATGTAGAAAAAAATGTAGATATTATTACCGACCTTAAAAAATACACTGAACATTTAACCGAAACATTTTTAAATACCGAAGTATATGAGTCTTTATCTAACTGCAATAGTTAAAAGTAAAAAAGAAACCACAGCCGAATTAAGGGCCGTGTTATTGGATCTGGTAGTAAATTCGCGTAAGGAAGCTGCCTGTATCCAGTACGATCTGCATGAAGCTGCCGATCAGGAAACCTTTATTTTTCAGGAGGAATGGAAAGACCAGGCGAGCCTGGATTTTCACAATGGCCAACCTTACATTCAGGCTTTTGTGGCCAGAGCTGCTGAGTTGACCGAAAGCATCGACATTTACAAAACCGATAAGCTGGCTTAATTATAATTTTGCCCGGCGGGCAGTAAGTGAAGAACCTGCCGAGGCAATTACCACAAATGCAACAGCAAAACATTCTTTAAGCGAAAGATATTCGTTTAAGAATACCAATGCGGCCAGCGAAGCCATAGCCGGCTCAAGGCTCATTAAAATACTAAAAGTGCGTGCCGGGAGTTGTTTCAGTGCGCGCATTTCGAGGGTAAAAGGAATGGCACTTGATAGTAGCGCAAGTGCTGCGCCTAAACCCAGTAATTTAGGGTTTAATTGGCCTAAGCCACCACCAAAAATGCCGAAGGGAAGAATTACGATGGTCGCAAATATCATCCCGATGGCCACAGCGTCGCCACCTTTCATGATTTTAGAAATCCGCCCACCCAATATAATGTAACCGGCCCAAAAAACACCGGCCAAAAGTGCCAGTAATACCCCAACTATATCCAATCCGGTGTTTGTCCAGGGGGCAATTAAGGCAATACCAGTTGCAGCCAATATTACCCATAAAAAATCAACAGCTTTTTTTGAACCGAAAATGGCGAGTAAAAGCGGGCCTACAAACTCTAATGTTACGCCTAAACCAACCGGGATCCGCGCAATGGCCATGTAAAATATCATGTTCATGGTGCCCAAACAGATGCCATAAAGGATTACATATTTCCACTGTTTGAAATTTAATTTGGATAGGTTAGGCCTGAAAGCAATCATTAAAATAATAGCTGAAAGACCAATTCTTAACGAGGCTGTAGCGGCTGCTCCGATTTGAGGGAAAAGCCCTTTTGCAATAGCCGCGCCACACTGTACACTGATAATGGACAGTAAAACAGCGGGTATAGGCGGTATATTGAGTTTGCTTTTCATCTGGTGCTCGTAAAATGAGGCGCAAAATTACGGAATTATCGCTTTCCAGATTTTTTAAAATTAAAAAAGGAGAATCAGATTATGCCAATTCTCCCTTTGAATTCAATAGGTTATTAACAAAACAGTTCCTGTTCATCCCTGTTTTCGGTCGGGATTTTCTTTAAAAAATCATCAAACAGCGGCCCCTCGTTATCCGAATAGATGCCGTAAGCATCCAGTATGTAGCCAATGTTTTTCTCCTGATCTTCTACAAGATAGAGCACTGAATTATCTGCAGGGTCCGAATCGCCTTCAAAACGATAAGTTTTTACGATGGTTAAATCTTCTGGTTTATAAATAGTGCCCAGCGTTTTGCTTTGCATCTTGCCGTGATCGGTTATTTTTAATTCGTTATCTTTTCCTTTCAGCCTCAATTTCTCCAAAATCTGGCTCAAAGTGTTCATTGCAATTGGCTGTTCCATAGTTATACGATTTTATACTATTTAAACAAGTGGTTTCTGAAATGGTTTTAGTACCAATCATTTAAAAACAAACCAAATGGCATTCAAGCTGTTTCTTATTAAACTAAATTTCTTGAACCATGAAAAAATATTTTTTAAGTCTTTTCGTTGTGGGTGCAGCTTGTTTAAGTGCCTGTACCAAAACCGATAAAATGGTAGCCCAGGCCAATCTGACCGAAACGGCCGATTCATCAAAAAACATTGGAACAGCCAAGTTTTACGAGCTGAGCGATGGCAAAATAAAAATGGATATCGAAATGAATTTTGCGGCAAGGGCCGATAGTAATGTGGCCGTGCACTTTCACGAACATGGCGATTGCGGCAACATGGGCGAGAACACGCATGGCCACTGGAACCCTACCAAAGAAGCACATGGCAAATGGGGCTCAGCAGCATATCACAGTGGCGATATAGGCAACATTATGCTCGATAATAAAGGACACGCAACTTTATCGGTAACTACGGACAGGTGGAGCATTAAAGATGGCGACATTAAAAACATTATTGGCAGGGGGATTATTGTGCATGGCGGTACCGACGATTACACCACTCAGCCAACAGGCAATTCGGGTCCTCGGGTGGGCTGTGGTGTGATTGAAGGAGTGAAGTAACAATATTAATATGATCGTCATAGCGAGAAGGCTTTTTCAGCCGACGAATCAATCTTAATGCGGTAGTCATAAACCCACAGTTGTAAGATTGCTTCGTCGTTCCTCCTCGCAATGACGACTTTTCTTAAGCGGTTAATTTTTAGCCGCTTTTTTTATGCAATTTCAGGTTTGTTGTCATCATCATAAAAAAACCTAAACATTATGGCAACGCTAAACGAATCGCAAGGCCGCAAAGCGGCAAAAGGAAGAACCAAAAAAACAGCACCAAGGGTAGACCTTACCGCAATGGTAGATTTGATGTTCTTGCTAACCACATTTTTTATGCTCACTACCTCTTTGGGCTCGCTCAATGCGGCAGATATTGCTAAACCCGATCAAACCGAAAGCACTGTTGTTGATTATCCCGCATCCAGAACCATGACCATTTTACTGGGAAAGAACAGCCAGTCGGTTTGTTACATAGGAACCACCGCTGGGGCAGATATGAAAGTAGTGACGGTTAAAAACATCCAGGAGGAGATAGAGGCAAACAAAGTAAAAGTGGCTAAAACACACGCCAATAATCCCGCAAAATATATGATTGTGATTATCAAACCAACGGCAACATCCAAATTCAAGGATTTTGTGGATCTGATAGATGAAATGAAAATAGCCGGAATTAAATCTTACGCCATCGACGATGCCCATATCACTAGCGAGGAATCAGGATTTATGAAATCAAAAGGTATGTAAACGGACGGTTTTTTGACTAAAATCAGCGAATAAAACGAATATGCGCTGATTTTTTTCTAATGAATAAATTGAATATGATAAATAATACAATGGTTTTTGAGTTAGTAGGCCAAATGCAGCGTATTTGAGCGGTTTTTAGCGGTCTTGTTAAGGGAGTGTTAGTTTTAGGTTAGATGCTTAATACTACATCTGTATTGCTAATATGTTTACTTTCGTCGCAGTGTTTGGCCAAGCATGAGGTGGCAATCCCGAAAAACCTTTAAAGAGTAGGGAGCTTAAAAACTCAAAAAAATCTAGTATGAAAAGTTTAGAATTAAACAATCTTGGTGTTCAGGAAATGAACAAAACCGAAATGTCTCAAGTTGAAGGTGGTGGTATTGTTAACAATACTTTAACCGAAGTTTTAGCTTCTCTTTCAACTGCTTTAAACTCAGTTGGTGCCGATACCTCGACATTTTTAAACAAAACAGTAACCAATGTTTTGAAACTTGTTTGGAGCTTATAAGCAAAGTTATCGTATCCGCTGTTCTGATTTTTCAGAATAGCGGATGCTTTATCAACTCAATACTATGGCTTTAACCAACTACTCAACCGAAAAAATATCTTATACAGCCCTTGTTTATCGTTCTCAAATCAGCAAGCCCAGCCAGTTAATTTACATCGTTACCGTGGTGGCTATTTTAGTGGTGCTTGTGGCCCTTCCTATTATTAAAATACCCATCAGTATTAATGGTACAGGTATTTTACAATCAACAATCGAAAAAACAGAACTCATTGTGCCTGTAAACGGCCGTTTAATCCAGTATAAACTTGCTGATAATAAAAGGCTTAAACAGGGCGATACCCTGCTGGCTATTGATGCGGGTTTGCCTAAACAACAGGATGCACTGGTTGGAACGCGTAAAAGGCAGATTACCAGTTTTCTACAGGATATTAGTACTCTGCTATCATTCAACGGCAGCTCATCCAGCCTGCAAACAGGACAGTATGTGGCCTCATGGCAACAATACGTGCAGGAACTAAAAAATGCCGGCATTGCCAAACGGCAGGCAACAAGCACCTTTGCGCGGTACAATAAACTGTACCAGAATAAAGTGCTTACCCAATCAGAATATGAAAAATATAAATACGAACTGGAGCAGGCCGAATCGGTTTACCTCATGGTACGCACCAAATATAAAACCCAGTGGCAAACCGAAGCGAATGGCTATCGTAATGAGTTGCGCGAGCTAACCGGGCAGCAAGCAGAACTAAACGAACAGAAAAAGCAATATGTGCTGCGCGCCCCGATTGATGGATCTGTTCAAAACTTAGTGGGTATACAGAATGGAGCCTATGTTTTTGCCAATCAAAAAATCGGTGAGGTTTCTCCTGATGCCGGTTTGGCCGCTTATTGCTACATCAATCCATCCGATATTGGCCTGATTAGAAAAGGGCAGGAAGTACACTTTCAGATCAATGCCTACAACTATAACCAGTGGGGTTTGGCCGTGGGTAAGGTAATTGATATTGCCGATGACATTGTGATTTTAAACGGCAATCAGCCTGCTTTTAAGGTAAAATGCCTGATGGATAAAAATTATCTGATGCTAAAAAACGGTTACAAAGGCTATTTAAAAAAAGGAATGAATTTTACGGCCCGTTTTAAAGTAACCGATCGCAGTTTATTCCAATTGCTTTACGATAAAGTAGACGACTGGGTTAATCCAAACTTAATCCAAAAAACATAACAAGCCATGAGTACCAAGGTTAAGCAAAGAGATATTACCGATTGTGGTGCGGCTTGTCTGGCCTCAGTGGCCTCGCATTACAAGTTAAATTTAGCAGTTGCCCGCATCAGGCAGCTTGCCGGCACTGATAAAAAAGGAACTACTGTTTTGGGCTTGGTAGAGGCTGCCCAAAAATTAGGATTTGAAGCTAAAGGTGTAAAAGCGCCTTTTGATAGTTTATTTAAAATACCTACACCTGCCATTGCGCATATTATTGTAAATGATGTGCTGCAACATTTTGTAGTGATATATAAAGTAAACAATAAATTAATAGAGGTGATAGACCCTATAGATGGGGACGTGCATCGTAAAACACATGATGAATTTAAAAAGGAGTGGACTGGTGCATTGGTATTGTTGCTGCCATCAGAAAATTTTCAGGTTGGCAATGAAAAAAAATCAATTCAGGGAAGATTTTGGAATTTGATTAAACCGCACAAAGGCATTCTGACACAAGTTTTATTTGGTGCAGTTGTTTATACTGTGTTGGGTTTATCTACCTCTATTTTTGTGCAGAAACTGGTCGATTTTGTGCTGGTTGATGGCAACCATAATTTGCTCAACCTGATGAGCATTTCGATGATGGTGATTTTGGTGGTGCAGCTGTTTATTGGTTCGGCCAAAACTGTATTTACTTTAAAAACCGGTCAGCTGATTGATGCAAAGCTTATTTTAGGCTATTACAAACATTTGCTCCGCCTGCCGCAACAGTTTTTTGATACCATGCGTGTAGGCGAAATTATTTCGCGGATTAACGATGCAGTAAAAATCCGGACCTTTTTGAATGATGTGTGCGTAAACTTTCTGGTAAACATTTTTATTGTTTTCTTTTCGTTTATCATGATGTTTACCTACTACTGGAAACTGGCGCTGATTACGCTTACCGTTATTCCGTTGTACCTCGTCATTTATTTTATCACCGATAAATTTAACAGGCGTACGCAGCGTCGGCTAATGGAGGATGCAGCCGAGCTTGAATCGCAGCTGGTAGAAAGTTTAAATGCAGTAGGTACCATTAAACGTTTCGGTTTAGAGGAACACGCCAACGAAAAAACAGAAACACGGTTTATTAAATTATTGCAGGCAGGCTTTAAGTCAAACTTAAATGCGGTGGTTTCGGGCACTTCAACCGAATTTGTTTCGCGCATTATTACCATTATTTTGCTGTGGGTGGGTGCCGGCTACGTGCTGAGCAATTCGATTACCCCTGGCGAACTATTATCGTTTTATACCTTGATTGGTTATTTTACCGGACCGGTTTCATCGCTGATTGGCATGAACAAAACGGTGCAGGATGCGGTTATTGCGGCCGACCGCTTGTTTGAGATTATGGACTTGGAGCGGGAAACCGATGAAAACCAGATTGAATTAACTACTGATAAGATCGGCGACATCCATTTCGAAAATGTATCGTTCCGTTACGGTAAAAGGCTGGCCATTTTTGAAGACCTGAATTTAACCATCCCGCAAGGAAAATTTACCGCTATTGTGGGCGAAAGCGGATCGGGGAAATCGACTTTAATGTCAATCCTGCAAAATATTTACCCCATTCAATCGGGCAATGTGCGTATAGGCAATTACGACTTGAAATACATTACCAACGCTTCGCTTAGGCGGATGATATCAGTTGTTCCTCAGCAAATTGATTTGTTTGCCGGTAATGTAATCGAAAATATTGCCATTGGCGAAGAAGAGCCAGATATGCAACGGATCATTGATATTGCCAGTAAACTGGGCCTGATGGGTTTCATTGAAGCTTTACCCAAGGGCTTTCAGACTTACCTGGGCGAAAACGGCACCAGTTTATCGGGTGGTCAACGTCAGCGGATTGCCATTGCAAGGGCCTTATACCGTGATCCGGAAATCCTGATCCTGGATGAAGCAACTTCTTCGCTCGATTCGGTTTCAGAACAGCATGTGCAAAGAATGATTGCCCTTTTAAAAGCCGAACAAAAAACGGTAATTGTAATTACCCATCGCTCGAGTACTTTAAATAATGCCGATAAGATTATTGTGCTTGATAAGGGGCAGGTGGTAGAGCAAGGCAGTCACCACGAACTAAAATACAACCTGAGCTAGGCCCCTCTTCCGAAATTTGAGCGCAGGATGCGCGCAAGTCAATTTCGGAAGTTTAAGATGACGATGCGGAGGTTTTCTACTGTTTGGTGAGCCACCAAACAGGGAATTTGATACAGTCAGCTGGTAGCTAACAGCACGAAAACAAAAAAGGCGTTTTGCATTGTTGCAAAACGCCTTTATAATTTATGCTGATGGATTAAATGCCGAAAGCAGCTTTAACCTGATCTACGTAATCTAATTTCTCCCAGGTAAACAAATCAACAGTAACTGTTTTTTCTTCGCCGTTTGGTGTTCTGAAAGTTTTGCTTACTGTTTCTGGCGTACGGCCCATGTGTCCGTAAGCAGCAGTTTCGCTATAAATCGGGTTTCTCAATTTTAAACGTTGCTCAATAAAGTAAGGACGCATATCGAAAATCGATTCTACAATTTTAGCAATCTCGCCATCTGTTTTACCAACTTTACCGGTTCCGTAAGTGTTGATGTAGATACCCATTGGTTTGGCTACACCAATCGCGTACGATACCTGTACCAAAATCTCATCAGCCACACCAGCAGCTACTAAGTTTTTAGCGATGTGACGGGTTGCATAGGCCGCACTTCTATCTACTTTACTTGGATCTTTACCTGAAAATGCACCACCACCGTGAGCACCTTTACCACCGTAAGTATCTACAATGATTTTACGGCCTGTTAAACCGGTATCGCCATGCGGACCACCGATTACAAATTTACCAGTTGGGTTAATGTGGTATTCGATTTTATCGTTAAACAAATGCGCGTATTGCGGATTGCTTTTAATGATACGTGGAATTAAAATATTTACCAGGTCGGTTTTGATTTTAGCCAACATTGCGGCTTCTTCATCAAAATCATCGTGCTGGGTCGAAATTACAATCGCATCGATCCGAACTGGTTTGTTGTTATCATCGTATTCTAAAGTAACCTGGCTTTTTGCATCCGGACGCAGGTATTTAATTTCGTTGTTTTCGCGTCTTAACACAGCAAGTTCCTGTAAAAGCTTGTGCGATAAGTTTAAAGCCAAAGGCATGTAATCAGCAGTTTCGTTGGTTGCATAACCAAACATCATACCCTGATCGCCGGCACCTTGCTCTTCCTTGTTGCTTCTATCTACTCCCTGGTTAATATCCTGAGACTGCTCGTGGATTGCAGATAAAATTCCGCAAGAGTTTGCCTCAAACATATATTCGCTTTTGGTGTAACCAATTTTCTTAATCACATCACGGGCAATCTGTTGTACGTCTAAATAAGTTTTAGATTTTACTTCACCAGCTAAAATAACCTGACCAGTAGTAACCAATGTTTCGCAGGCTACTTTTGATTCCGGGTCGAAAGCTAAAAAGTTATCAATTAATGCATCCGAAATTTGATCGGCAATTTTATCCGGGTGACCTTCAGAAACAGATTCTGATGTAAATAAATACGACATTTATTAAATAAATTAATGGTAAATAAACAATTTTATAATTGCCACACCCCTTGGAAACAAGTGGTAAAATGATTGAAAGGAGGCATTAGCAATTTTTTTAAGTGGTTGCAATCCGGTCCCGAAGTGTCGGGATAGCAAATCAATCCACTTTTTACTGCTGCAAAATTAGCATATTTTCTTTATTTCAAAAATTATAGATTATTTTGTGCATTCAATCTTACACTTTGCATACAAAGATCAATATCCTCTTTATTATCAACCCCATCTCGGGTGGGAGAGGAAAGCTACGTATCCCCGATTTTATCAATCAATACCTGGATAAGGAAAAGTTTAATGCAAACTTTGTTTTTAGCGAATACGTGGGGCATGCCGGCGAGCTGGCCGACGAAGCCGCTACCAAAAACTTTGATGTAATTGTAGCTGCTGGGGGCGATGGAACCATTAATGAAGTGGCTACCGAGGTGCTTAAACACCATAAAATACTGGGCGTTTTGCCACTAGGGTCGGGTAATGGCCTGGCCAGGTTTTTAAAAATTCCTAAAAATTTAAGGCATGCTATAGGCCTCATCAACAATTTTAAAACAGACAGCATAGATACCGCCGAGTTTAACAATAAATGCTTTTTTAATCTGGCAGGTATGGGGTTCGACGCTCATTTGAGTGCTGTTTTTTCGAAAGATAAAAAACGTGGCTTATCAGGATACGTAAAGCTGGGTTTTAAAGAAGTTTTTAATTACAAGCCGCAAACCTACCAACTGGAAATTGATGGTACTACTTATACCCGAAAAGCCTTTGCCATTAGTATCGCCAATTCATCACAATATGGTAACGATGTTTTCATTGCGCCCAACGCTTCGGTAAAGGATGGTTTGCTCGATGTTTGTATCATTAAACCTTTCCCGATAATAAAACTGCCGGTTTTGGGTTATGTAATGTTAAGGGGAACGGCCGAAAGTTCGGAGATGATTGAAATTATTAAAGGCAAACACATTAAAATTACCAGAGAAAAGGCCGGTGCAGTGCATGTAGACGGTGAACCTTTACAGATGGGCACATCGATTGAAGCGCTGGTACATCCTTTATCTTTACAGGTGATTGTACCTTGAGAGAAGCGTTAAGCGCTCAGCGTATGGCGAAGATAAAACTAACCATGAACCATTAGCTATTGACTAATAACCTAATAGCTAGTGAACCAATGAACATTTACAGTTATGAAACCAAAGAAAAATAGTTTAAGTGATTTAGGCGGAATTATGTATTCTACCAATCCGGAATTTGAATATGAAGAAGTAGTAGATGATACCGTTACGTCGCCTAATAACCAGCAGGATTTAAGGGTAATGCTCGATAAAAAGAACCGCGGTGGCAAGGCTGTAACGCTTGTTACTGGTTTTAAAGGCCGTACCGAAGATTTAGAAGTGCTGGGTAAAATGCTGAAGACCAAATGTGGGGTTGGTGGCTCAGTTAAAGATGGCGAAATCATGATCCAGGGTGATGTTCGGGATAAAGTGATGGGTATTTTACAAAAGGACGGCTATAAAGCTAAAAAGGCTGGAGGATAAATTTTTCAATTCCATGCCGGAGGGTACCGATTAAAGAGGATCGTAGCGGCGACAAAATACCAGTAAGCAAACCCAATCGGGAAATGGTGAAAGAGTTATTGGGAAAATAACCTTTAGCAATTTAACCACTAAGACACAAAGAACACTAAGCTAAGGCAATATTCAATTCGCACCTACAATTGCTACTTAGTTGATAACAAAGTCTGCTTTGTGTGCCTGGTGCCTTTGTGGTTAATTCCGATATAGTTAGTTTTTAAAACCTGTGAGGTTTAAATCTACATTTTTGTATTTTTGCGGCTATGTCAGTTATTAAACCCTCATTAGCAAAAGGTACGCGCGATTTTTCTCCGGTTGAAATGGTAAAACGCAATTTTATTTACGATACCATTAAAACCGTTTTCAAAAAATATGGCTATGCCGAAATTCAAACCCCAAGTTTCGAAAACCTATCAACCTTAACCGGTAAATATGGCGATGAAGGCGATAAACTGATTTTTAAAATATTAAACAGCGGCGAATTTTTAAAAGATCCTAAAAAGAAATCTTTTGATTTTTCGGAAGAAGATAATAGCAATAAACTTATTTCTTTAATTTCTGAAAAAGCTTTGCGTTACGATTTAACCGTGCCTTTTGCACGTTATGTAGTGATGCACCAGAACGATATTACCTTACCTTTTAAACGCTTTCAGGTGCAGCCGGTTTGGCGCGCCGACAGGCCGCAAAAAGGCAGGTATCGTGAGTTTTATCAGTGTGATGTAGATGTGGTAGGCTCTGAAAGTTTATTAAACGAAGCCGAATTTGTCTTAATCTACAACGAAGCTTTAGGCAAATTAGGCCTGAAAGATTTCAGCATTAAAATTAATAACCGTAAAATTTTATCGGGTATTGCCGAAATTATCGGTAAACCGGATTTAATTATTGATATGACGGTGGCCATTGATAAACTGGATAAAATTGGTTTAGATGGGGTAAGTAAAGAGCTTTTGGAGCGTGGTTTTACCGAACAGGATTTAGAAAAATTGCGTCCGGTAATTTTGTTGGAGGGCAGTAACGAAGAGAAACTGGCCAGTTTGAAAGAAGTTTTAGCAACTTCAGAAACCGGTTTAAAAGGTATCGCCGAAATTGAGCAGGTTTTTGGTTATGTAGAAAGCCTTATTGCTTACAGTTTGCCATTAACTGCTAAACTGGAACTCGATATTACTTTGGCCCGCGGCTTAAACTATTATACTGGTTGTATTTTTGAAGTTAAAACCAACGAGGTGGCCATGGGCAGCATTGGTGGCGGTGGCCGTTATGACGATTTAACCGGCATGTTTGGCTTGAAAGATTTAACCGGGGTAGGTGTTTCTTTTGGTGCCGATCGCATTTATGATGTACTGGAAGAATTAAATCTTTTCCCTGCCGCAGCAGAAGTGGGTACTAAAGTGCTCATTAGTAATTTCGATGCCGAAGCCGAAAAATATGCCTTGCCAATTTTACAACAATTCAGAAACGCAGGTATTGCTACCGAGCTTTACCCTACTTCGGCCAAACTAAAAAAACAAATGGCTTACGCCGATGCCAAAAATATCCCTTACGTAATTTTAATCGGTGGCGACGAAATGACCAGTGGAGAGCTTACACTAAAAGATATGCAAAGCGGCGAGCAGAAAAAACTTACCGTTTTGGGTATTTTGGATTTAATGAAATAGCCTATTAACCGCAAAGGGCGCTAAGATTTGCGCAAAGAAACGCCAAGTGTATTTTAAATATGCAACTTTGCACGCTTTGCGGTGACTTCTTTTTCTTTGCGGTTAAACAAGTCTTCCTACCCGCAATAAAACCGGGAAATGCACATCTTTTTCTGCATCATCACCCCAGGCCTCTTTTAACTCCGTAAACATATATTCGAGTGGATTGCGTTCGTTGGCTTTTTTGTAATGTTGTAGCGCCGACCAGGTATTTAAATAACCAATTAACTGGTTAAAATTCCAGGTGGTTTTAATCTGAAAGTGTGGTGCAACTACCTCTTCAAAAGGGAAAGGAATGGTTTTATAGTTTTCTTCGATATAGCGGCGCTCGTTGTCCCAATATTTACCCAAAATATCCTCGTAAAGTTTATGCACCGCCTTATCCACTTTTTTATCGATGTACATAATACCATAACCAATCACGGCGAAAAGTCCATCGGGTTTTAGCGTTCTTTTTACTTCGGCATAAAATGCTTCAAAATTAAACCAATGGATGGCCTGTGCTACCGTAATGAGATCGAAACTATTATCGCCTGCCGAGGTTTGCTCTGCAGGTTCAACTTTATAGGTAATATTAGATAGCTGTAATGCATTCTTCAGTTGATTTTCACTAATGTCTGTGGCATAAACAGCATCAAAATGTTGCGCGAGCACACGCGCAACCTGCCCGTTTCCTGTGGCACAATCCCACGCAGCCTGTTTGTTTTGCGTTAACTTAAACAGATAATTGTATAGTTCTTGCGGATAGGTTGGCCTATAAATGGCATAGCCTTCTGCCTGAGTAGAAAAGTTGTCTTTCATTGTTTAATGATTGAATGTTGAATGAGCGACCAGTAGGAGGCTTCCTCGCTTTCTTTATAAAATTATTATATTTTTGATTAAGAACCGAATTATTGGGTCTAATGTTTCATTTGTCATTCAAAATCAAATCATTCAATCATTGCACATGGAGGAAACATCGCCGCATAACGAAATCAAAGATGTAGAATACCGGCTTAAATCAATATTTGGCGGTTCTGTAGGTAATTTGGTCGAATGGTATGATTGGTATACCTATTCGGCTTTTGCGCTGTATTTTTCGCCGGCTTTTTTCCCGAACAGTAACCCGACTGCCCAATTGTTAGATACTGCGGGCATTTTCGCGGTAGGTTTTTTAATGCGGCCAATTGGTGGTTGGCTATTTGGGAGCATAGCTGATAAAATGGGACGTAAACGTTCCATGACGCTTTCTGTATTGATTATGGCCATTGGCTCGCTGATTATTGGTCTAACCCCGGGTTATAAACAAATTGGTATTGCAGCCCCTTTGTTGCTGATATTTGCAAGGTTGATTCAGGGATTAAGCACAGGTGGTGAGTACGGCACTTCTGCCACTTACCTGAGCGAAATGGCTACTAAAAAGCACCGTGGCTTTTATTCGAGCTTTCAGTATGTAACCCTGATTGGCGGGCAATTATTGGCCCTTGGTATTCAGCTAATTTTGCAAAACTGGCTTTTAACCCCTGCTGAGTTACATGAATGGGGCTGGAGGATTCCATTTTTTATTGGTGCAATCCTCTCATTCATTGCTTTATATTTAAGAAGGCATATCGATGAAACCACTGCTTTTAAAAGCAAACAATCGGCCGATAAAAAAGGCGGGATTGCCGTTTTGCTCCAATATCCTAAAGAAGTTTTTACCGTAGTGGGTTTAACCTTAGGTGGAACTATCGCCTTTTATACTTTTAGTACCTACATGCAGAAGTTTCTGGTTAATACCGTCCACCTCAGTAAAGAAACTTCAACCACGCTGTCGTTTATTTCGCTTTTTGTATTTGCTATGATGCAGCCCTTGTTTGGCTTGTTATCAGATAAAATTGGGCGCAAACCTTTACTTATTGGTTTTGGCGTGCTGGGCACTTTATGTACCTATCCAATTTTAACCGGTTTAACCCATCAGACCAATACCACCATCATATTTTTGTTGATGGTTGCTGCGCTGATTATCGTTAGCGGTTATACCAGTATCAATGCGGTAGTAAAAGCCGAACTTTTTCCGGCAGAAATCAGGGCTTTGGGGGTAGGTTTGCCCTATGCTTTAACAGTAGCTATTTTTGGCGGAACCGCTGAGTACTTTGCCCTTTGGTTTAAAAATATTGGGCACGAAAGTTATTTTTATTGGTATGTTACGTGCTGTATTTTAATATCACTCATTTTATACACCACCATGAAAGATACTAAACACCACTCTAAAATTGAGGATTGATTTTTGTATTTGAGCTGGTGGCGATACAATCGCCATTCTCTTATATCCGCGTTACAAACGCGGACGATGGAGTATTTGATTACAACATTTCGCATAGGTACGAACGATAAAAAATGTTTTCCGTGCCAATCCGTGCCTCCGTGGCATTAATTTGTTGTTATACGTAATTACTCACCTCAATCAAATTCATATCCGGATCGCGCAGGTAGATAGAAATAATTTTACCATTAGCCCCTGTTCTTTCAACCGGACCTTCTTCAATTTCGATACATTTTTCTTTAAGTTCTTCCATCACTACGCGTATCGGAAAATCGGTAATGAAACACAAATCAGCTGTTCCTGGTGTAGGTTTAAAAGCTTTGGGTTCAATTTCCCTTCCGTGCTGATGGAGATTGATTTTCTGGTTGCCAAATTTCAGTGCCTTTCTGTTCTCGCCAAATTCAATAATTTCCATACCTAAGGCCAGGTTATAAAATCGGCAGGTACTCTCCAGGTTTGACACAGTAAGTACCAGGTGGTCTAAATTTTTAATATCCATAACTGTCTGTTAGAACTAAAGCCTGCATCCTTTTGTTTTAGTAACGTATTAAAAGATTTACGCTTTCAATATTTGGTTAATCAAGATTATCGACCAACAAAATAATCAATTTTTATATATTTACCATTATGCAAAACCTGCCTCCTTTAGCCGAACGTATGCGCCCTCAAAACCTCGATGAATATGTTGGTCAGCAGCATTTGGTAGGAGAAGGTGCTGTGTTACGCAAGGCAATTGAGAGCGGACAACTGCCATCCATGATTTTCTGGGGGCCGCCGGGAGTAGGTAAAACCACTTTAGCCTACATCATTTCTCAGGCACTCGATCGACCATTTTTCAACTTAAGTGCTATTAACAGTGGGGTTAAAGATATCCGCGAGGTAATAGATCGTGCGGCACAGTTGAAAGACAGTTTTTTGGGTTTACCTATTTTGTTTATTGATGAGATTCACCGTTTCAGCAAATCGCAACAAGACAGTTTGTTAGGTGCCGTAGAACGCGGATTGGTTACTTTAATTGGCGCCACTACCGAAAATCCATCGTTTGAGGTTATTTCCGCTTTGCTTTCGCGCTGTCAGGTCTACATTCTAAAGTCGCTTACCGAAACTGAACTGGTAGGTTTACTGCAAACCGCCATTAAGAAGGACAGCATTTTATCTGCAAAGAAAATTACCATAAAAGAGCACGAAGCATTGATCCGTTTATCGGGTGGTGATGCACGGAAGTTGTTAAACGTACTCGAAATTGCCATTAATGGGATTGGTGGTAATAAAATGGTGCTCACCAACGAAAATGTATTGGCTCATGCCCAGCAAAACCTGGCCTTGTACGATAAAGCCGGTGAACAGCATTACGATATTATTTCGGCCTTTATCAAGTCCATCCGGGGGAGTGATCCCAATGCTGCGGTATACTGGCTGGCGCGCATGATAGAAGGCGGAGAAGATCCTTTGTTTATTGCCCGCCGTTTGCTGATTTTATCTTCTGAAGATATTGGTAATGCCAATCCAAATGCACTTTTGTTGGCCAATAATTGTTTTACGGCGGTTAATGTAATTGGTTACCCCGAAGCGCGCATTATCTTATCGCAGTGCGTTACCTATTTGGCCAGTTCGCCGAAAAGTAATGCTGCTTACGAAGCGATAAACAAGGCTCAGGCTTTAGTTAAACAAACCGGAAACCTACCTGTGCCTTTGCATATCCGCAATGCCCCAACCAAACTGATGAAAAATATAGGTTACGGTAAAGATTATCAATATTCGCATGGTTACGAAGGTAATTTCTCTGCCCAGGAGTATTTTCCTGACGAACTGAGTGGAACTAAACTATACGATCCGGGAAAAAATGCAGCAGAAGAGAAGCTGCGTGAAAAGTTAAGGCAGAACTGGAAAGGCAAATACAATTACTAGTGTAACATTTCATTAATAACTGATACTAATAACTAAACCATTAATTAACCTAAACAAATATGCTGAGTACTTTTTTAAGTCACCAAAGAAAATCTTTTTGGCGTTCGCGAAATAAAGGCGGGAGTATTGCAACCCAAATCATCATTGGTTTCTTTATGCTTTATTTCCTCGCAGTTGCCGTGGGGATTGGTTTCGGTATGACAATTTTTCTCCCTAAAATTTTTCCTCATCAAGGCATCATGACGAGCTTTAACGGAATAATTTTATATTACTTCGCATTCGATTTTTTGATGCGTTTGCAACTACAGGAGATCCCAACATTGAGTATCATCCCGTACCTGCACCTCAAAATTTCAAAACGTAAAATCATCAATTTTTTAAATGCAAAAGCACTTTTTTCGGCATTTAATGTTTGGCCGCTATTTTTGTTTTTCCCATTTATATTTCTCGAAATTGGAGGAGTAGAAGGGCCACTGGTGGCCTTGATGTACGTAATTGCCATCCTTTCCATCATGGTGTTTAACAACTTTTTAGTGTTATACCTCAAACGGAAGTCGATTACCAACATCTTTTTTACTTTAATTGGCCTGGCTATAGTGGGCATATTTGCCGCTTTAGAATATTACAAGGTAATTTCGATCATGGCAGCATCTAACTTTGTTTTTAGCCAAATGACGGATAAACCTTATTTGGGGTTAATTTTTCCGGCTGTGGCTGCTGCTATGTTTGTAATCAATTCGAACTACCTGCGCCGAAACCTCTACGTAGAAGAAATGGGTGCCAAACAAGAGAAAAAAGTAAGTACCGATTACCCTTTTTTAAACCGGTTTGGCAAGGCTGGCGAATTGGCTGCACTCGAACTTAAATTAATATTGAGGCACAAACGCCCGCGTTACTCGGTAATTATGGGGGCGGTTTTCCTGGCGTATGGCTTCCTCTTTTATAAAGCGCCATTTATTGCAAGCGATTCCTTTGGCAAGATGATTTTCGCAGCCATTTTTATGACGGGTTTTTCTATCCTAAGCTACGGACAGTTTATGTTTGCCTGGCAAAGTTCGCATTTTGACGGGCTGCTCATCAATAAAATTGATTTCAAAGATTACATTAAAGGCAAATTTTTGCTTTTTACAATCATCTGCACCGTAGTAACCATTTTGGCCAGCTTTTATGCTTTTTTAAGTCCGAAGCTTTTGTTACTACACCTGGCCGCTTATTTATACAACATTGGCTTTTGTACGGTTTTGGTTTTGTATCTGGCCACATTTAACTACAAAAGGATTGATATTACCCGCAGTGCAAGCTTTAACTTTCAGGGCATGGGTGCCACGCAGTGGATTTTGATGATCCCCTTCGTCTTGCTACCTTATCTTATTTATTTGCCTTTTGGGTATTTAAACAGGCCATACCTTGGCCTAATGGCCATTGGTTTCTTTGGATTGGTGATGCTGGCCATGAGAAGTTACTGGATAAACTACATTGCCAAAAAATTAGAATTAAAACGTTATAAAATAGCCGAAGGCTTTAGAGAATAATTATGATTTTAGAAGTTAAGAATTTACAAAAAGTTTATGGCGATAAAACCGTTGTAAACATCGATGATTTACAAATCGTAGCTGGCGAAACTGTTGGTTTGGTAGGCAATAACGGTGCAGGTAAAACAACTTTCTTCAGGATGCTTTTAGATCTCATTCGCCCTACTCAGGGCGAGGTGCTATCGAAAGGCGAAAATGTAATGCAAAATGGCGACTGGAAAAATTATACCGCCTCTTTTTTGGATGAAGGCTTTCTGATTGATTATTTAACGCCCGAAGAGTATTTTATATTTATAGGCAGTTTGCATGATATGAGTGTGGCCGATGTTTCGGCATACCTAACCCAGTATAACGAGTTTTTTAACAGCGAAATTTTAAACAGCGGCAAATACATTCGCGATTTTAGCAAAGGAAACCAGGTTAAAGTGGGTATTGCTGCGGCATTGATGCAAAAGCCCGAGATTTTAATTTTGGATGAGCCTTTTGCCAACCTTGATCCAACTACGCAAATCCGCTTAAAGAATTTATTAAAAGCACAAGCAGGTAACATGACTACCTTTATTTCCAGTCATGATTTAAATCACGTTACCGACGTATGCCACCGGATTATTTTAGTGGAGAAAGGGAAGGTGATAAAAGATTTTAAAACCGACGAAAATACACTTCAGGAGTTGGAGAGCTATTTCTCTGCCTAGTTTTTGTACTAAGAATGATACAATGTAAAAGCGTCTGTCTAAAAGCGGACGCTTTTTTGTGTTAGAAAAATATTCTTTTTAGTGCTATTGATCAAAATTAAGCCGAAAATGCAAACAGCGTAATTTTTGGCATTGTGTTTGAATGGAACGAGTAGAAATTATAAATCTAGATTATTATGAGTATTTCAAAAGTAAGAATAGCAACATTGAGTATAGGGTTAGCAGTTGGTTCGATGGCATTCCAAAGCTGTGATAGTTTAACTAAAACACAAAAAGGAGCCGGAATTGGTGCTGCAGCTGGTGGTGTTATTGGGGCCTTAATTGGTAAGAAGGCTGGTAATACTGCAGTTGGTGCTTTAATTGGTGGTGCTATTGGCGGTACGGCCGGAGCGTTTATCGGTCGTAGAATGGACAGACAGGCAGCCGAAATCCAAAAAGCAATTCCTAATGCTGAAGTTATTCGTGAGGGTGAAGGTATTATTGTAAAATTTGATAGTGGTATTTTATTCGATTTCGATAAAACTGCTTTAAAAGATGCTGCTAAAACAAATGTTCAGAGTTTAGCTTCATCGTTAAATCAATATCCTGATACTGATATCAAGATTATTGGTCACACAGATAGCAAAGGTACCGAGCAATATAACCAGGGCTTATCAGAAAGAAGAGCAGCTGCGGTTAAAGCTTATGCAGTATCGCAAGGTGTACCTGCAAGCCGTTTAGTTACCATTGGTAAAGGTTTTTCAGAGCCAATTGCCGATAACGAAACTGATGCTGGTCGTGCAGCAAACCGTCGTGTAGAGATTGTAATCGTTGCTAACGATGCATTAAAAGCTACTGCACAAAAACAAGGATAATATTGCAATTTCCCTCTACCTATGAGGTCATTATAAATGCAGCCCCGGTGTACATCCACCGGGGTTTTTTGTTTAAGAGTTGTCAACTTTCTCACAAACCTGCCATTTAAGTTGACAACTCTGCAAATGGGAAAGCCAATCCCCGGTTTGGTGGCTCGCCAAGCCATAAGAAATACTGATTTGGGGGTTAATTTTATCATATAGGGTGTCATCCTGAGGGTTAATTTATTTGTATAAAAATCAATGTGAGTGATAGCCTCTCTGAGTTCGTCATTTCGAGCGAGTGCAACGCAGTCGAGAAATCTATATAGATAGATTTCTCCCTGCCCGATGCAGGCGGGCGTTCCAGCACCGGTGAAAAACCGGCCGGCTACAGTCGAAATGACGATTTTTCTACGGGTTCTGTCAATGGTAGCATCCTGATGAATCGAACATGTAACCCAAAGGATCTTTAACCCTTTATTGCACCGTCTCAACTAGTAATAGCACAGTTGGATGTGGCCTTCCGCGATCTATTTACCATCCCTGGTTTGGTGCGCCACCAACTGCAAATGATCCAAGCATGGCACAGTAGAATTTAAGAATAAATATCTTCGAAATAACTCACCACGAGCGATTTCATCAGCATTTCCTGCTCCAGCATGGTATAAGGTGGAATGGCCTTAACCAGTTTCCAGTGCGGCCAGCCATCCTGGTCTAAACCCTCCAGTTCGTAAAAGCCCATTTCGCTCAATAAACGGCAGGTAGCAATGTGCATCAATTCTTCTTTCTGGCGCTTGCTGTATTTCTTTGGTCCTTTGCCCAGTTCCTGTACGCCAATTAAAAAAAGCATCACTTTTAAATCCGGGAAATCCGAATCAAATTCTATTGAAATCTTCTCCTGTAAAACTTTCCACTTGGCATTAATCTCCGAAGGTTTCATGTGTTGTTTCGTTAATTGTTAATTTTTCGGATTTTGATTCCAAACATTTGTGCAAAGATAGTGTAAAAACGTGTAAGCAGCAGGTAAAAAGGTTTGCGCTTTTGCCGCCAAAGCTTCCATCTTAATTGTATTTTTGGTTACATTTATAACTTATGGATACAAACAAAACAATCAGTGCAGGAGTATTGGCTTATGGCATGTCGGGCAAGGTTTTTCATGCCCCATTTTTAGATGCACACCCAGGCTTCAATTTGAAAGCAATAGTAGAACGCAGCAAAAAAACAGCAGTTAACGATTACCCCAATATTATAAGTTATAACAGTGTTGATGAACTTTTAGCTGATGATGAAATTGAACTGGTTGTAATTAATACTCCAAACAACCTCCATTACGAGCATGCAAAAGCAGCTTTAAATAACCACAAACATATTTTGGTAGAAAAGCCTTTTACCGCAACAACAGCACAGGCAAAAGAACTTTTCGAACTGGCCGATAGCGTAGGCAAACAAATTTTCTTTTACCAGAACCGCCGCTGGGACAGCGATTTTACCTCGGTGCGTAACGTAATTGAAAGCGGTAAACTGGGTAAACTGGTTGAAGTACACATGCGTTATGATCGTTACCGCAACGTAATTGGACCAAAAGCATTTAAAGAAAACCCGGTTGAAGCCAGTGGCTTGCTATACGATTTAGGCCCTCACCTTTTAGACCAGGTAATTGGTTTATTTGGTAAACCTTTAAGTTACCATAAAATTTTAGGTAAAAACAGGGCAGGTACCCTGGTTGATGATTACTTTTCGATCCAGTTAAGCTATCCCGATAGTTTGAATGTGTTTGTTACTTCGAGCATGTTGGTGGTAAACCCGCAAGCTGGATTTGTTTTGCATGGCATGAACGGAAGCTTTATTAAACACAGAACCGATATACAGGAAGAACAGCTTTTGGCCGGTATGAAATTAAGCGATCCGGCTTATGGCATCGAATCTGAAAGCAAGGATGGAGTATTAACCACGATTGATGCGGATGGCAATAAAACCGAAGAAATCATTCCGTCGGAAAGAGGAAGCTATCTGCCACTTTTCGAGGCTGTTTACCAGGGTATTGTTAATAATAAGCCTTATCCGGTAAGCCGCGAAGATGTTTTAACACAAATGGAAATTATAGAAAGCCCGGTAACTGCATAACCCTGATCATGAATTCTCTTCCATTTGTATACCTGATACCAATTTTTCTGATTGCCCTTTATTTAATCCTGAAGAAAAAGAAAGTTGCTATAGAACCTTTAACCGACGTTGACAAAAAAATACTCGACGACTACGTGGACTATTACCATAATCTCGATTCGACAGATAAACTGAGATTTGAAGAAAAGGTAGCTGCATTTTTCAGCACCGTTAAAATTGAGCCTGTGGGTTTAGAAATGACCACACTCGATGAACTGCTGATTGCCTCAAGTGCGGTGATCCCGATTTTTGGTTTCGACGACTGGCAATACAAAAACTTAACCAGCGTTTTACTATACCCCGATGCCTTTAACAAAGATTTTCAGTTTGAAGGTGGCGAAAGGAATATTATGGGTATGGTAGGTACAGGTTACATGAACGGGCAAATGATTTTATCGCGATCGGCGCTACGCCATGGTTTTTCTAAAAGCGCAGGCAAAGAGAACACCGCAATTCACGAATTTGTGCACCTTTTAGATAAATCGGATGGAGCAACTGATGGTGTACCCGAAAATTTAATGGCACACGAATATACTTTGCCCTGGATTAAAATGATGCGTGAGGAAATTGAAAAGATTGAAGACAATAAATCGGATATTAACCCTTATGCCATTACCAACGAGGCCGAATTTTTTGCCGTAGTTTCAGAATATTTTTTCGAAAAACCCGAGCAGCTTAAAGATAAACACCCTGATTTGTACCAGCAGTTAAGCCGTATTTTTGCCCAGCAACCAGCTGGATAGTTTGATCAGAAAGGAAAGATGAAAATAATAATCACGTTGCTCTGCAGTTTGGCATCATTTGGTGTATGGGCGCAAAAAACATACTCGCTTAAGCAAAATTATCCTACCGGTAATAAGTACGACTTTTCTTTCGTTTCCGATCAGATGATCAGCCAAAAAATTAGCGGGCAAAGCATCAACTCAACGCAAAGTATCGGCACCGATTACACTTTTGATATTACCGAAGGGCACAATGGCGATAAAGATATAAAAGTAACCTACAACAGGATGTTTATGAAATCGACCGCCATGGGAAACACCATGAACCTCGATTCGGACGATGCAGATAGTACGAAGAAAGGCCCATTTGCTGGTTTTAAAGGCGCATCTTTTTATATGACGGTAGCCTCGAACGGAGGCATTAAAACCGTAGCCGGCATTGACGGGATGCTGGATCGTGTGGCAGCAAAAATGACTACCGATACCGCTAAATTGAAGGCCATTAAAAGTGCCCTAACGAAGCAATTCAGTGCCGATGTGGTTAAACAAACCATGGAATCTTCTTTTAAAATTTACCCCGAGAAACTGATCAGGATAGGCGATAGCTGGACCGTTGATACCAAGCTGCAAATGAGCATGCCGATTGAAACCGTTACACAATACACCTTAAAAGATGTAAAAGATGGTGTTGCCATATTGAGTGTTAAGGGAACCTTAATTTCGAGAGGGAATTTTGATGTGATGGGCAATCACATGGAAACCGATTTAAATGGTACAAACTCAGGAGAAACTGCTGTCGATTTAAAAACAGGGATTGTATTGAACAGTCACCTGCGCGTTGAACTGTACGGCAAAATGAAATCGATGGGGCAGGATATCGATTTTGAAATGCAGGGTATTAATAAAATTGTAGGGAAAGTGATTAAATAATTTCATTAGATCTTAAGACCTTATAGGTTTAAAAAACCAATAAGGTCTGAATAAAGAATTACAAACTACCCGTTAAGGCCACTAAAAACTCTGTTGGTATTTCGATATGCGGAATGTGGCCGCAAGCATCAAACTCAATAATTTTTGCACCAATAATTTTAGCTGCAGTTTGTTTACCCAATAAACGGTACTGGCCATGTATCGCCTGTTGATCGGGTGATAATAAACCTTTACCCACAATGGTTTTATCTTCTTTACCAATAAACAGCACTGTAGGTACTTTAAGGTTTTGAAATTCGTAAACCACCGGTTGTTCGTAAATCATGGTAAAAGTCATGGCGGCCACCTTTGCCCAGCGCGGATAATCGGCACTTAGTGTAACCCCTCCGGCAACACTAACCAAATATTCGTACTCGGGTTTCCAATACGTAAAATAAGAACCCTGATAATATTTACGTACACTTTCTGCTGTGGTTTTAAGTTCCGTTTGGTATTGTTGATCCGTAGTTACATAAGGCACAAAGGTTTTGTAATCTTCGAGCCCGATTGGGTTTTCGAGTAAAAGTTTTTCTGTTTTTTCGGGATACATCAATGCAAAGCGTGTAGCCAGCATACCACCCATGCTGTGGCCCAAAACAACTGTTTTTTGTACGCCCAGCGTATCCAGGAGCCTGCTGTTCCAAGCGGCCATTTGGTGAAAACTGTAATGGATAAAGGGCTTCGACGATTTACCAAAACCAATCTGATCGGGTACAATAACACGGTAGCCAATTTGGGTTAAGGCTTTAATTACATTGGTCCAATAATAGCCGCCAAAGTTTTTTCCATGAAAAAGAATAGCTGTTTTACCATTGGCAGCCTGCGTAGGCTGAATATCCATATAGGCCATTTTAATATCCTGGCCTTCGGAACTGATCGGGAAATATTTTACAGGGTAGGGGTATTTAACGTTTTCTAAGTTGATAGATAGCGTATCAATTTTTTGTGCTTTAAGCTGGCTAAAAACAAAAAGGGAGAGGGTAAATAAAAAGAAAAACTTCTTCATGCATGGGGTATTGATATAAAAAACTAAACTAATTGGCCCAAGTTATACTTTTGCCAATTAGTTAGCTTAAAAATCATGCCCTTTTTACACAATAAGGGATTAGATGTAAGTGCGATGACGATTTGAATTAATCTTTGAAGATCTGTTTCAAATATTTTACAGGTATTTTGATAGTTGTTTCATCTGATAAGCTTCCTGAAATTTTGTCTACAACAATATTCTCTATCTTAACATCAGAATTTTCAAAAGTATTAATCGTTAAATTTTCAATGTTTTTGTTTTCTTGTGGCTGACCCTCAATGTTTATTGATGAATTTTTACCTGTAATATTTAACTTCTGGTAATTAATATTGCCTGAATTAAAAACTGAACTATCTAAACTGATATCTACTTTTTTAATATCAGTTTGATTAATTACCTTGGTAACTTTGCCATTTGAACTAAATGTGATTGGTGAACCAAATATTAGCATTCCTGATTTTTTTACATTAATGCCCAGGCTGTCGGTTTTTGCAGTTAAAACAACGCTAGAAGCATTATTAAGGTTAAGTTTATCAATGTTTGGGCTATACACTAATATTACAACACCATTTCGGTGGTTACCCGATCTGTCAAGCTTATCGCTAAAGTTGATTTGTAGCGCCCCGGAATTGCTAATATTAAAAGTGATGTCGTTTTTCATATCCGTAGGTACTTTTACCCCTGATTTTGCACTTTTTATAAAGTGTAGCTCTAAATAAATTCTTTTTGCATCCGGAACATTCACGCTCGAAAAAGATGTTTTGATGGGGATAGCAATTCTATCCTGACTCACCTTGTCAAAAGGCTCTGCATTTATTTCCTGCTCTTCTACAAAATTATCGCCTGTTGAGGGGCGGTAATTCATTTTAACATTTACGGCCACAACCAGTATTGGGATAATAATGAGCAATGCTGCAAGGGTGATTAGTAATTTATTACTTGTTTTCATTGTTTTAGGCGTTAAAGTTTTCTTTTACAAACGTTTTGTATTGGTTTTCCAGTTCATCAAAACCAATGTTAAGCAGGTAAATATTCCTGAAAACTGTTGGCAACTCATCGGTTATAAACTGCTGTTTGCGGTAGTTTTTTACATTATCAGCTGCTGCTTCATCTACAAAAAAACCTATTCCCCTTTTGTTGTTGATGATGTTTTTATTTTGCAGCAACTCGTAGGTACGCATTACTGTATTGGGGTTTACTTCCATTGCTACAGCCAGTTCCCGTACCGAAGGAACTTTCTCATCGGCTTTCCATTTCCCTAACAAAATATGCTCACAAACATATTCTGCTATTTGAAGGTATATTGCCTTGTTATCTCTGAATTCCATATCTATACCTTATTAAAATTAAACTTCTTTTTCTTTTAGGCGAACATAAGTGATTAGCCAAAAAATTAGGGTCGTGATGCTCGTTGTCAGTAAAATCGTCAGCAAAATCAGATCATTGTCATCATTTCTAAAATTCTGGTAGCGAGCTTTATTCATCAGTAGCCATGTTGAAAATTTAACAACCAGATATGATGCCAGGCCAATAAAAACCATCACAGAAAGTGCAGTTTTAATATAGTGAAAACGGTTAAAGTATACCGATCCTAAAAGGAACACACTTGTAATAAGAAGGGGAAAAGCAAAAAAATAGCCGCAATATTTTCTGTACCCTTTATCATTAAATAACTGATAAGTAATAGTTTCAACTTCTTTAACGACCCCGTTTTTTGACAATAGGCTTTTAAAGGCATTAAGGTGACCATTCAGGTATTTTACAAAGGCCAAATCTGTTAAATAAAAGATTAATAGATAGCTAAACAAACTTATTATTGCGGTGTAAACTACCCCTGCCAGAAATTTTTCGAATACTGAAGCTGGAGTCATCAATTCTAAAATGGCCTTAGATTTTTGTCCAAGGATATTAAAATAGCTACTCGCTACGATACTGATAAAAATAAATCCCAGAATTAAGAAAAGAGGGTAGCGGAAGCGCATATCAAGATTGCCATCATAGTCAAAATTGTTGCCTTTAAGTGGTGAGGGTATATTGTAGCTATAAAATCCTACCAATATTCCCAATAATACCACAAGACTGATCAAATAAATTTTTCCAAACTCCAGCCACTGCCTTTTAAGCAATAAGCCAAATCGATTCATATTAAAAGTGTTGTTCATGGTTTAGCTGAATAAAGGTTTAAATTTGGTTTTCTCGGCAAGGATGGCGTTAAATAACAGTTCCATATCCAGTTTGCTTTCTTCGTGGTGATAGTTGGGCATTACGGCATTATAGCCCGATAGAGAAGGCTCTGCATAAAAAATGCTTTCATCTATTTCTTTCACCCTTTTAAAAGTGAGTTTTGTTGTAATTTCTTCTACTGATGCTTTAAGTGCGACATCGTTTTCATCGAGCATAATTACGGTATCAATTAAATTATCTAAATCTCTAACCTGATGGGTCGAAATGATAATACAGCGCTCATCGGTTAGTGCCGAAGCCATAATTTTTCTAAACTGTGCTTTTGATGGGATATCCAATCCATTTGTTGGCTCATCCATAATGACCAGTTTGGCCTGCGTAGCCAGTCCGAAAGCAATAATGAATTTTTTCTTTTGACCATAACTCATATCGATCAGTTTATTGCTGACCGGAATATCAAATTCTTTTAAAAGTGTAGCCAGATACTCATGGTCAAAGTTGGGGTAAAAAGGAGCGTTGGCTTTCAGGTACGAATCGATTTTTACCGGTGGTAAATAAAATTCTTCGGGGATGAAACAGATTTGCGACAATAAAGCAGGTTGTCTTTTGGTTGGATTAAAACCCATTACATTCAGTTGGCCACCTTGTGGGTAAACCAAACCAGCCAGGTTTTTGAGTAAGGTAGACTTACCTGCGCCATTTTTTCCAAGCAAACCATAAATATGCCCATTGCTTAAACGCATGCTCATATTTTTAAATAATGGCTTATGCTTGCTGTAGCCAAAATTCAGATTGTTAATTTCGATCATATCTACTGTATTAGTTAAATAATACACTAAAGTATGTTTGATTTTTTAATTCACCAAATTTTTGTAGAAAAAAGTTTCTGCGGTTGGCGAAAGGCAATGGGCGTTTCCTTTCCAGGCACCAACGCTTAACGCCCTACGCTCTTCGCTCTCCGCCATAAGAAGGTAAAATCTCTATTTAATAAGTGATGCATTAAAACATCCTTAAGTTGTAGATTGTATGTTTGTGGAATAGGCAAAGCGCAGGCAATTTATTTTCCTTTGTGAAAAATTTTGTGTTTTGCAGTAAAATAACCCATTATCATGTCGAAATTATTTTCTCCTTTTAAATTAAAGGACGTAACCTTAAAAAATAGAATTGTTATTTCTCCAATGTGCCAGTACTCTGCAGTTGATGGTTTTGCCAATGACTGGCATTTGGTACATTTGGGGAGCCGCGCTGTAGGTGGCGCTGGCCTTATAATTCAGGAAGCTTCGGCAGTAACAGTCGATGGCCGGATTACCTACGCCGATTTAGGGATCTGGAAAGATGAGCACATTGAAAAATTGAAGCAGATTGTTTCTTTCATTCACGATAACGGAGCCATTGCCGGTATTCAGCTGGCGCACGCAGGTAGAAAAGCCAGTTGTGAAGTGCCCTGGAATGGTGGCGAGCAAATTGCCGAAGGTGAGCAAAGCTGGCAACCAGTGGCTCCATCGCCCATTTCTTTTAAGCCCGGACAGGTGGTGCCGCACGAGTTGAGCATTAAAGAAATCCAGGATATTGTTTTTGCTTTTAGGGCGGCGGCAAAACGTGCCTTGGCTGCAGGCTATAAAGTTGTAGAAATACATGCTGCACACGGCTATTTATTGCACGAATTTTTTAGCCCTTTAAGCAATAAACGCAGCGATGTGTACGGTGGGAGTTTTGAAAATCGTATCCGCTTGGTAATTGATGTGGTAGAGGCCGTACAATCGGTTTGGCCAATGGAGTTACCTTTATTTGTACGGATTTCGGCAACAGATTGGACCGAAGGTGGCTGGAATGAAAACGATTCGTTGCAACTGGCTGCGGTTTTAAAAGACCGTGGGGTAGATTTGATCGATGTTTCTTCGGGTGGTAATGTACCAGATGCCTTTATCCCGGCCGGACCAAATTATCAGGTTCCTTTTGCAGATAAAATCAGGAATGAAATAGGCATTTATACAGGCGCTGTAGGGATCATTGTAGATGCGCATCAGGCAGAAGAAATTCTGCAAGCCGAAAAGGCCGATTTAATTTTTATAGCCCGCGAATCGCTGCGCGATGCTTATTTCCCAACGCATGCCGCACAAGTGCTTGGCGATGATGTTGAATGGCCTAACCAGTATGTTAGGGCCAAAAGAGAAACTTTTAAGAAATAGTTTGCTTAGAGATTAAGGGAAGTAAATCGTCATTTCGAGCGGAGTGCAACGCAGTTGAGAAATCTGATTAAAGATCTCTCTCCCGACTTACCATCGGAACTGCGCTTCAGTCGAGATGACGATTTTATTATTGGATCTGTCAATGATAATTTGTCGAAGAATCTGTCGAAATATCTCGTAAGACGTTTCGACAGGCTCAACGTGACAAGATTATTACTTAGCCACAGTAAACGGAATATAAAGTCCGAAAGTAATGTTGCGGCCAGGGTTATAAACACCTAAATTAAGATTTTCTGAATCTATACGTCCTGGTTTTAACCTGCTCAATGCATCGTAATATTTATGATCTAACAGGTTGTTGGCCGAAACAGATAATTTAACAGGCTGCTTGCCCAGATTAAAAGTTGCACCAATGCCTGCATTTAACAAAGTATAACCACTGGTTGGGGTTTCGAAAACATCATCAACACGTGTTTGTTTAAATGCCGAGTTAATACCTACTGATAAATACGCATCATTTGTTCCTTTAAGTTTAGGCTCAAAACGGAGTTCGTTACGCAATGTTCCGGCTGGAATGAATGCAAGTGGCCTGCTTAATGTATTGTTTTGCGCATGCACATAGCCAAAAGTATTTTCAAAGTGGATAAACGGAACCGGGTGAATGGTAAGGCTAGCTTCTGCGCCATAAAGGTTGGCATTTACTTGGCCATAACGGTATACCGGATAATCGTCGCCTTCGGCTGTAATTCTTTCTCCGTTGGTTGAAGCATAAATAAAGTTGTGGATATAGTTATTGTAAACACTCACACTCGCACTTACCATTTTGCCTTCGTATTCTAAGGCCGCATCTACCTGATAACTACGCTCGGGATTTAAGTTGGAGTTTCCGATTTCGTACCTGAAAGTACCTTCATGTACACCATTAGAAGCCAGTTCGGCTGGGTTCGGTGCACGGAAAGCCGATCCTGCATTTGCTTTAAAATTCAACTCGTCGTTAAACTGGTGGGTAAAACCTAAGGCACCACTAACATTCGAAAATTTGTTCTGAAAAGGTGCGAATTGCTCTTCGCCATCTACAAATAATTGTTTGCCGATATTCTTTCTGTAATCGTAACGGGCACCAATGCTGAAAGTGCTGGTTTCCCAGTTTTTCTTGGCATAAGCAAAAACACCAACACCATAAGTGTTATAATTCGGGATCAGGAACTCATCATTTGCCTTGTTTTCACTGTGGCCTGCATCGGTACTTACACCAAATACCGGTTGCCATCCATTGGTTTCGTGGATGTAATATTTCAAATCGGCATTGTAGGTTTTAAGGTCGAAGAATAACGACGGATCTGGCCCTTCTTCCAGCTCGCGGCGTTGGTTTTGCTGGAAACCAAAATCAGCTTTTAAATTGCCATTACCAATAACAAAATTGTTGTTTAAAGCTATTTTAAAATGTCTGATGTCCTGACGAGGGTAATCCAGCGTACGGCTTTTAAAATCATCGTTGCTAAAAGCACTTCCATCTTCTTTCACAAAATTTCCGTTGTCATCTAAAGCGGGGTCGTAAAAGCCAATGTTGTTGCGGAAGTTGGAAACATTTAAATGCGTATAACCCCAGCTTTTGTTTAAGCCAATCATTCCGCTTAAATCGGTTTCGTTAAAACCTGAGTTAGGAAAATATCCCGTTGGTGTTTTAAAAGAGTAAGCGTTTTTATAGGTTCCACGGGCTCTCCAAACAAATCCGTTTTCGTTGCCGTTTAACATCAATGAGTTTGCGGTAAGTCCGTTATTGGTCGAGTAGTTGGTAATAAACTCTCCTTTAACCTGACCTTCAGGGGCGGTGCTGGGCTCCAATAAATTAATTACGCCACCAAGTGCATCAGAACCGTACATTAACGATGCCGCACCGCGTAAAATTTCTACACGGTCTGATTTAAACTGATCGATTTCGATACCATGTTCATCGCCCCATTGCTGGCCTTGTTGTTTAATTCCATCATCTAAAGTTACAATGCGGTTGTAGCCTAAACCTCTTATTACCGGTTTAGAGATAGAAGGACCGGTTGTAATTTGCGAAACGCCCGGAACTTTGGCTAAGGCATCAATTAAATTGCTGGCCGGTTGCAAAAGCTGATCTTTACCCACCACTGTCGATGAGGCACTGTTTCTTTTGCTGGTACTGCTGATTAAACTTCCGGTAATAACAATTTCTTTGGTTTCGATTGCGGTAGGCTGTAGCGAAAACTGAAGGCCTGCACCCGTAGCCAGGTTAACCATTTGTGTGGCCGTTTTGTATCCGATGTAATGAACTTCAACTAAATAAGTACCTTTTACAGGCAGGTTTTTGAGTGTAAAAGCACCATCGTTGTTGGTTACCGCTGTAACCTTTAAATCGGGTATAAAAATAGTAGCACCCGGCAATGTTTGTTTGGTACTGGCATCAACAACCTGACCTGTTATATCTTTTAGTGCCGAAGCAAAGGCTGTATTGCCCAATAATGTATATAGAATTACCAAGCCTATTAGCTGTAATTTTTTCATGAGAATGTATTGTAAATAAGTAAGATAAAAAAACCAGAAACATAGCATAAAAGCTGGCTATTGTTTTAGTCTTTCGTATAAATAATTTTAATAAAAAGCACGCAAAGGGTGCATTGGGGAGAAAAAATTAAGCCAGCGGCGGACCACGTAAGCTTGTGCGCTTTACTTCGGTAAAGGCATTTTTTAAGGTAGATTCTGTAGGGTTAAAAATCTTTGCGCACAAAAAGATCCTGTAAATGTGATGTGCAGAAACATAGTTTTTTTCGAAACTTGCATTACAGATTAAACAGGTATCGCCATGTGCCTGCAGGTGGCTAACGTGTTTACAGTTAACCTCTTTTTCTACAACAGGAACAGGAGTATGGCTGTGGAGCACACTCCATGGCGTTAAAGCAATAGCAAAAGCAACCAGCATAAATGCCGATAAATACTTTTTGATATTCTGCCTGTGCTTTTTCAACACTTCAAAAGTAGTAAATACTATTCATTATTGTATAATGCAGTGGTAACATTGCTTTTATTTACATTCGACTGTGTTTTTTGCGTAAAGTTTAAGGCATACGCCCTGATTATAGCATACTGCCCGACAGGTTTAATGCACGGAAACAGTAACTTTGATACTGATGATTAACAATACCTTGAAATTCGTTAAGAAAAATATCCTGAATACCGCATTTGTGCTGTTACTGCTGGCTGTGATCTTTGTGCCCGATGCAAAGGCGTTTTTAATTAAGAGTTTAATGGAAATAGGCTTTTTTAAACCAAAAGTAGAAACACCTACTGCTCCTGGCATGAACCTGAGCGGTATCCGCTTTAAAGATGCGAAAGGTAATGTGATCGATCTGGGCGATTTAAAAGGTAAAGTAATTTTTCTCAACTTTTGGGCTACCTGGTGCCCGCCATGCCGCGCAGAAATGCCATCGGTTAATAAGCTGTACAAACAGTTTAAAGCCGATAAAAATGTGATTTTCATTTTTGCAGATGCAGATGGCGACCTTGCCAAATCAACCCGCTTTATGGCCGATCGTAAATATGAACTGCCGGTTTACAAGGTAGAAAGTGATGTACCCGAGCAGATATTTTCGGGCTCACTGCCTACAACTGTTGTTTTCGATAAGCAAGGTCGTCTTGCTTTACATCACGAAGGTGCAGCAGATTATGCAGATAAAAAAATAGTCGATTTCCTGAATAAACTTAGCGCTTCAAATTAATTAAGCCCCGGCATAATCATATTCTGATGAAAAGATGATATTTATATTTTTGACATATGTAGTTAACTACATATATTTGCTGGATAATATTTCACTATGCAGAACGAACTTAAAATAGCGCGGTTAAACAACCAGAGTTGCGAACAGGTTATTGGCTTGATTTTACCCATTCAGCAAATCGAATTTAATGTAGATATCGATTTGGCGGCACAGCCCGATTTGCTGGATATTGAAACAAACTACGATGCCACAGGTGGCGCCTTTTGGGGAGCCTGGTTAAATGGCGAGCTAATTGGTACCATTGCCTTAATTGCTGTACCCGAACATCAGTCGGGCGCCATTAGAAAGATGTTTGTCAAAAAGGAATTCCGCGGTAAAGAGCTGGGGCTTGCACAATCCTTATTGCAAACCCTGATTGCTTACAGTCGCCAACATAACATCAAAGAATTATATTTAGGCACCAAAGATATTTTACAGGCAGCCTGTCGTTTTTACGAACGCAATGGATTTGCACAAGTTGAAATGGAAAAGCTACCTTCGTATTTCCCACGAATGGCTGTTGATAATGTTTTCTACAGTCTGGATTTAAAACCTGCCTAAATGGAACAGAATGTAATTGATGCTTCGGGTTTATTGGCCATTTCTACGCGCTTACAGCGGCTGAGCGATCAAATCCGTAAAGATGGTTTGCTTATTTATAAAGCTTTTGGCATCGATTTTCAGCCCAAATGGTTTCCGGTTTTGTATACCTTATATAAAAAATCGAGCATGAGTGTGGTGCTGCTTTCCGAAGAAATTGGTTATGCACATCCATCAACCATCAGTTTGCTAAAAGAGCTGGAGAAAGAAAAACTCATCCGCTCTAAAAAAGATAAAGTTGATACGCGTAAACGCCTGGTAGAGCTTACAGAGAAAGGACAAACATTGCTTTCGACCATGGAACCGGTTTGGGAGGTGATTATTAAAGCCACTGCCGAAATTACCAACACCCAAAATAACCTGATGGCAGCCATCAATGAAGTAGAGGCGGGTTTAAGGGAGAAAAGCTTTTTGCAAAGGGCAGAAGCCTATCTCAAAAATGAATGATTGAATTAATGAATTTTGAATGATTGGGAGCGTAATAGTTAATCAATGATTTTGTTATTTTTGCCCTTATGATTTCATTTTTCGAGGCTTCGCTGAAGCAACTTTCCATCCATCATACAGGCAACAAACTGCTTGAAGAATATTATAAGCTTTCTGATGCCCCGTTAAAAATTGATGATGAGGTTTTGGGAAATCTGTTGATGCAGTATTTTTTAAAGCCTTTCGAAAAGGTGAATGAAGTATTCCATTTTTATCACCCCAATGATAATCTTGAACTGAACGAAGTATTTCACTTTGTGCACGAAATTTTCGAAAACAACGAGCTTTTTCACGAAGACTCGCAGCAACTGGCCAAACATTTATACGATGTGGCCAATCACCCCAAAATTAAATCGGGTGAGTTGTACGTGGCTTATTTCGAAAAAGTGCAGATTGAAGGTGAGCAGCTGGATGTAGTAGGGATATTTAAATCAGAAACGAAAGATACTTACCTAAAAGTTTACCCTGAGCTGGATGGTTTTAATGTAAGTTACGAGCAGGAAGCCATTAGTATTAACAAACTGGATAAAGGTTGCCTCATTTTTAATGTAGCGCGCGAAGAGGGCTATAAAGTGGTGGTGCTCGACCAATCGAAAAGTAGCAATGATTCTGCTGTGTACTGGAAAGATGAATTTCTGAAACTTAAAATCCGGAACGACAGTTATAACCAAACCAACAATGTTTTGGGAGTTTATAAGAACTTCGTTACCCAGAAACTGGACGATGATTACGAAATTAGCAAAGCCGATAAAATTGATTTGTTAAACCGTTCGATGAAATATTTCAAGGAAAAGGAAACTTTTGATATTGAAGAATTCGGGAATGAGGTAATTGGCAATGCCGAAGGGATTGAATCTTTTAAAAATTATAAGAAAAACTACGAAGAGGAATACGAAAGCCCAATTGCCGATCATTTCGAAATTGCCGAATCGGCCGTTAAAAAGCAGGCCCGTGCTTACAAAAGTGTGTTAAAACTGGATAAAAACTTCCACATCTATATCCACGGCAATAAGGATATGATTGAGAAAGGTTACGACGATGATAAGTCGATGAACTTTTATAAGGTATATTTTAGAGAAGAGGAGTAGGCTGGTTTGGAGTTTGGAGCTGAGCGTTTGGAGTCGTCAGGCTCCGTCCTCACTATCTATCCGTAGAGTTCCGAAGGGCTCTACGGATTATGGAATAGATAAGAGTCTCTGACTCGCTCTAAGTTCTTGAGTTAAAAAAAACTCAATTTTATTCATGAATCCGTAGAGATGCTGCGCTTAACTCTACGGAAAGGAATGACTTTGGACTGCAGACTAAGGACTTTAGACTCAAGACTAAATCCTCTGTTGTGCCTTAAGCGCCAGGTATTGGTTAATTACGTTGACGGTTAGTTTTTGTGGCGGGGTAAGAATGGCTAAAATGCCGTGGGTGTTCAATTCCTTAACCATCAGTTTTTTCTCGTAGATAAACTTTTCTGCAATGGTTTTGTGGTAAATCCCTTCAACATCTTTGGCTGGTTCGCTGCTCAAAGCTTTTAACTCGGTATTTTCGAAAAATACGACTACCAGCAGGTGATATTTTGAAATCCGCTTTAAATAGGGGAGCTGTCTTTGCAAAGCCGACAAGCTTTCGAAATTGGTGAAAAATACCAATAGCCCACGCTGTTTTACCACCGAACGCACGGTAGCATACAAGGCTTCGAGATTGCTTTCTAAATACCTGGTTTTTTCTTTGTAGAGTACATTCATGATGGTACCCAACTGCGCTGATTTCCGGTCGGCGGGGACAATAGCACCAATATTTTCTGATACGGTAATTAATCCGGCTTTATCTTCTTTCAGCATGGCTACTTTGGCCAGGGCAACCGAAGCATTAATGGCATAATCGAGCAGGCTTAAACCTTCGAAAGGCATTTTCATTACGCGCGATTTATCAATGATGCAATAAATATTCTGCGAGCGCTCATCAGTGTAGGTATTTACCATCAGCCCACCTTTCCGCGCTGTAGCTTTCCAGTTAATGGTGCGGATATCATCACCACCCACATAATTTTTAATCTGGTCGAATTCGCTACTGTGACCAACTTTACGGATTTTTTTAATGCCAAAAGCCGTTAAATGATGCGAAACAGCCATTAACTCATATTGCCCGAGATTAATAAAAGAGGGGTAAACGGGTAAAATTTTAGCGCCATCAAAATTATAGCGGCGACTGATTAAACCTAATGGCGAGCCAATGTAAGCCCTGATAAAACCAAAATTGTATTCGCCACGCTTGGTTGGGCGCAGGTTGTAGTGGATCGATTTTATCTCAGCAGGTTTAATATGGAGCCTGAAATCTTTATCGCGCAGTTGAAACTGAAAAGGAATTTCATCAATTACCCTCACATTTACCCCAAATCCATAGCGGTTTTTAATTTCGATCTGTATCGGGTTTTCGTCGCCATTGCTTAGCCGTTTCGAGGTAAACCTTTTGGCATGAACGCCCTCACTAATGCGGTAGAGGATAAAAACATCGATCAAGAAGAGAATCAAAAGTACTCCTGTCGCTATTTCGGGTATATCCCCCAGCCAGGCAAAAAAGAATTTCAGCAAGAAAAGCACCACGCAAAATCCAATCGCCGTAAAAAGGCGGTCGGATAAAAACAAATTGATATAATATTGCTGAAAGAATTTTTTCAATGTTGTTTAATCGGTTAATTGTTTAAACTGGTTAACTGTGAACTGCAGACTGACAACTGCAAACCCGACTACCTCGGTACTTCAATTTTTTTAATAATCTGGTTAACAATATCGCTGGTGGTTAAACCTTCCATTTCTTTTTCGGGCGATAACAAAATGCGGTGTGCCAATACTGGGCCAGCAACAGCAATAATATCATCAGGGGTTACAAAATCGCGGTCTTGAATAGCAGCAAAGGCTTTGGCGCTATGCACAATGGCCAGCGACGCGCGCGGCGAAGCCCCCAAATAAAGTGAGGAGTTATTACGCGTTTCGTGCACAATTTTAGCAATAAACTCAAGCAATTTAGGCTCAACATGTAAATTACGGATAATAGCCCTGGCTGCCTGAATCTGATCAACAGAGAGCACATGTTTTACTTCGTTTAGTAAATTCTTATTTATCAGCGTGTGTTGCGCGGTTAATATTGCTGTTTCTTCTTCGAGTGAAGGGTATTTTACTTCTATTTTAAAAAGAAAACGATCCAGTTGTGCTTCGGGTAAGCGGTAAGTGCCTTCCTGCTCAATTGGGTTTTGCGTAGCCAATACCATAAAAGGTTCGTCCATTTGGTAGGTTTCGCCATCAATGGTTACCTGTCGTTCTTCCATCACCTCAAACAAGGCCGATTGCGTTTTGGCAGGGGCACGGTTAATCTCATCAACCAGGATAATGTTGCCAAAAATAGGTCCTTTCCTGAATTCAAAATCACCAGTTTTAGTGTTAAAAATCGGTGTTCCCAAAACATCAGAAGGCATTAAATCGGGGGTAAACTGCACCCTCGAAAACTGTGCTGCGATAGATTTTGCAAGCAATTTGGCACTAAGCGTTTTGGCTACACCCGGTACACCCTCAATTAAAATATGTCCATCGGCAAGCAAACCGACAATTAAGAAATCAATAACCTGTTTTTGGCCGATAATGATATGACCCAGTACATTTCTGATCTGGTTTACCGCTTCGTTTAATGCGCTTAAATCTGTACGTGGGTTAAACTGTTCTTGTTCCATTGCTATGCGTATTTTTATAAAACTGTTCTATGCTATCGTTTAAGTTGATCAATTCTGCATCATTTAAATAACCCATTTGAGGGATCTGGATAAAATACCGGGTTAATGTTTTGGCCAAAGCCTCGTTGATGCCTGTCTTATCAATTAATAACTGCGTAAATTCTTTATCAATTTCGTTTGTTTTAAGGTAATATCTGCTCCGCAGGTGTTCCATAAAATAATTAATCCTTTTCAGCGCAATATCGAGGTTGTTACGCTCCTGATAATATACACTGCCAACTACCTGGGTAAATGCCAGCGACGAATTTGTATTAGGATCGGCTATGGGGATAACCCTTTGCCTTCGTTTTATCTCAAACAGAACAAAAATCAATAGGCTGACGATCGCCAGGTAATAGGCAAATTTTAGTTCGGGATGTTTGAAAAACACTCCTAACATATCGGTATTTGTGTTTTTCTGTCCGGTAAAATATTCGTCGAAAATGAGTGTTTTGTTACCCTGTAAATAGCTCAGGGTTTTGGCAGCATATTCGGCGCCGTATTTATCGAGCAGGTTAAAATTGGTGTAAAAACCCGGTTCGGCAATTAAATACAAAAAGCCCTTGCCATAATTGTAGCGGATAAAATTAGGTTTGCCATTGCCATTTATGCCTAAAACAGTTGCTTTCGCAGTATCGGTTTTACTAAAATACTGGCCGCCTATCCCTCTTTCAAACCCATAACTAGCCTCTGTTTTAAAATTAGGGTGAGTAAAGTTTAACGTATTGCCCGCGGCATCCAGGGCTGTGCCGGTTTTTAACTTCAGTTCTTTCTCTATTTTACCGAAATCGTAACTGGCAATAAAAACATCATTTCCAGCCTGCATGTATTTGATTAGCTGGGCTAAATCATCTTTACCGATATCTACCTGTTGTGCAACAATTAAATAAGCCGTTTGGCCAAAATGCTTCGATTTTAGTGTATTATAAACAGGCAGTTGCGTGTTTTTAACGCTGGCGTTGGGTAGAATGTCTTTTATCCGGTTATATAAGATGTAGGTGCCGTATGGTATTTTATCTTTTGCGGCATAGGTGGGCGCCCAATTGGTTGGGGTAGGTTTGTTGTACTGGGCAACCAGATAGGCTACTATTAAAATACAGCCGATAATGAAGTATATTTTATATCCTTTCATCTAATCTGACTGTTGAAGTGGTTAAATGAATGGTTAATCGGCTCGAAACGGGTGGCATCGATCGGGAAATCGCCATACCAGATGTAATCGAACTGGAGGGTAAGTTTGCCAAAATCATTTTTAAGTGCCGGCTCCCGAAGCTCTGTTAAATAATGATAATTGGTTTTTTCGGGCTGCCACTCAATCAGCTCGGCATCACTTAGTTTTTTCAAAGCCCTTAAATACAAAAGCCTTACCGCCAAACGGAATTTTCCTTCGGCAATTAAACGCTGCAGTTCCTGCTCATAATCAATTTCGTGTATATTCTCCGTCAATACATCATAAGGTAAAATGGTTTCTTTGGATTTCCTGCTGAATATATTTTCCGAACCGATTAACTTAAGCACAATGAAAATCGCCACACCAACACCCAAACCAATAAAAATAACCCGCGAAAAGGGATTGGTAGCTGCTCCCTGAAACAAATTGTTTACCATGCGCCAAAATTCTAACCAAAACCGATCCCACAGGGAAAGCTGTTGTTGCCCAATTTCATCGTACTGAAATTCTTTTTGAGCCTTATAATTACTTATCGCTTCTTTATCAAATTTTGCCGGCGTAATCTGGCTATTGGTATCAATGCGCACAACATTTGTGGCAGGCTTTGTTTTACCAGCCTGTGCTTTACCAATTACCGGAGCAAAAAATAAGAGGAAAATGAAAATATGTCTGATTAAAGCGCTTTGCATCTGCTAGTATTCTTCTGGTCTGGTATCAACCGGTTTTTCGTTACTGCCGAAATTAGAAATACGCTCCATTAAACCAGGGTTTTCTTTCTGCTCAACCAGGCTAAAGTAAGCAAGTGCAATGGTAATAATAGGAATGATGGTAAAAACCAGACATAGGGATTGTAACACTGTGGTAATCATTGTCAATGTAACCGACATGTGTGGGCTTTTGTGGGTAAACATGCCAACCATGTTGAATAGTGTAGTTGGTAAAACTACCATGCTCATACAGAAATAAACAATAATCCAAACAATTATCAGGGTGCCAAAAGTAATCCAGAAATTATCTTTAATGATTTTGAAACTTCTGTTAAAAGAGTAGCTCAACGATCCGTTTTCGATTATCATGATTGGAAACATCATGGAAACGAATGGGAAAAGCCAGAAGGCGGGAACCAAACAGAATAGAAAAGCAATGCCCAGCAATAATGTTAACAAAAGCGAATTGCCAAAAACCCTGAAAAAATAGTATTTAAAGTAGCCCCAAACTTCATCGGTAGTTGGCGTTTGGTTACCTTTCTGTACGTATATGGCAATATAAGATAGTACGGCCACACTCATGCTGGCATAAGATGCAAGCGAAAACAGAATAGATAAAAAATATTCTATACCGTACATTGATCCGAGGCCCAGACCTTTGCTATATCTGCTACCAATGCCTGTATTAATTACATTAACCATTTTATATTGTTGCATCAGCATGGTAGCCATACTGGCCAAAACAAACAAACCACAAAAAGTAAAGTAGGTTTTAATTAGCGGTGCAAAGTTTTGCCGCATAAAGGTGAAGGTATCGTTAATTACCTGACCGAAATCTCTTCTTTTCTTAAATTCTAATCGGTTTACCATGTTAATTACTTTCGGTTTGTTGGAGGTTAATTTTAGCGGGATAAATAAATACGTACCAGACCATAAAGGCTGCTGATGACATTAAAATGGAAGCACTCAAAGCCAGTGGCATCTCGGTATGGCGGGTAACAAAACTTTCGAAAAAGGCCGCTACAATAAAGATGGGTATCAAACCAATTACGATTTTTAGACCATCTTTTGCACCTCTCAATACCGATGCCTTGCGCGAGTAGGTTTTAGGGAACAATAAACTGTTGCCTAAAATAATACCCGCAGCACCTGCCAGCACAATGGCCGATATTTCGAGCGTTCCATGTATCCAGATCACCATTACCGATTGAAAACCCAGTCCTTTGCTAAAAAAGAAATACTGAAAAGAACCCAGCATCACGCCGTTGCGGAAAATAGAAACAATCGATCCAAAAGAAAATATAATGCCTAAAACAAAAGTATAAAGCGCCACGTAAATGTTGTTGGCTCCAATCTGAAAGAACATCATAAACTCGTTCTGATGCTTGTAAACCCCAAAGGGATCGCCTTTGGCAATGTTTTCTTTGGTCATGTTTACGTAGCCATCGCCCATAATTAACCTTACAAAAGTATCATCATATTTGGCTGACAGGGCACCAATGGCACACGAGATGATAAAAAATGCAAAAGCATACCAAATCTGCTTTTTATACTGAAAAAATACCAGGGGAAGTTCGGTTTTCCAAAAATGGATAAACCGGTTGGCTTTCTCCTTTTTGTTCTTGTAAACCGACCGGTGTAATTTAGAGGCCAGCCCGTTTAAATAAGCTGTTGTTTTCGAATTGGGGTAAAATGTTTTGGCATAAGCCAGATCGTTGGTAATTTCGATAAACTGATTGGCCACTTCATCAGGATTTGCCTGTTGCATGGAATCGTAATGTTGCCACTTCTCCGAATGCTGTTTAACAAATAATGCTTCTCTCATTTAAGGCGTTACCAAATCTTGGGTTAAAATAGTTAATTTTTTATGGATAAAGAATCAGGATGATAAAATGATAAAAATATCCGAAATAATTAGTTAAAAAATTAGCTTGCAGGATACTGCGATTATCCTTAAAAAAAATTATGTTTGAAATATGGATACCATCAAAATTAGCACAGCTCAAAATATCGATATCTCTTACGAAATTGCCGGCCTGGGCGAACGCATTGCAGCCAGGTGTATAGATTTAGGTATTTTTCTGGTACTGGCTGTAATAACGCTGATTTTGATGGGGGCAGCACAAGTCGGTATGTCGGGTAGTGTATCCATGATTATTTTTTTTATATTCCTTGCTGTTTTTGTTTTTTACGATCTGGTTTGCGAGATCACCATGGATGGACAAACATTGGGAAAGAAGGCGCTCAAAATAAAAGTGATTAGCCTTGATGGCGGTCAGCCAGCCCTTAGCCAGTATATTTTAAGGTGGCTGTTCAGAACAATTGATTTTGGCATTCCTTTTGGATGGGGCGTAGTAGCCTTAATTTCGGTAATTGCAACTAAAAACCACCAACGTATAGGCGATATTTTGGGTAAAACAACGTTGATTAAAACAACTCCAAGAACGCAGTTTACCAATACAGCCTTTAGCTTTAGCCTGCCCGAAACATACGAAGCAAAGTTTAAAGAAGTACTTCATTTAAACGATCGCGAGATCGAGCTCATCCACGAGGTGTTAACCAGCTATTACCAAACCGGCAATGCCGAATTGATTTATACCATGGCTGCCAAAACAAAAGAACATATTGTAGTAAACATTGCGGCGGGTATGAATGAGCTACAGTTTTTAGAAACGGTACTTAAAGATTATAAACACCTAACCTCGATGGTGAACGTTTAGTGCATAAACATTTTGTGCAGATAAGAAAGCATTACAAAATTGCCCACCACAATTACCAATATCCGTAAAATCAGCGCATAATTTTTTATCCGGAATTTGTAAAGCAAGCCTGCAGAAATAAATAACAGGAGCAGTGGAATGGTTGGAGGATATAGTAACCAGCTTTTTGATAAGTTGCCTTGTAAAAGTGCAATGCATGAACGTTGAAATCCACATCCGGGACAATCTATGCCGGTTAAAGCTTTAAATGGGCAGGGTATTAAATGATTTTGCAGCCAATCAACCAGGTTGATTAAGCTGCAAAATATATAAGAGATAAACATAATTGCTTAAACTACCGGTGGCGGCGTATCGCTTGGTTTATCTTGATTACCGAATGGATTGTTAAATGGGTTGTTTGGATTGTTGAAAGGATTGTTTCCAAAACCGCCATTCTGGGCCTCAGCAGCTGATGGGCCTAAATAAGTAGCCGATCCAAAGCCTAAAATTGGCCAGAAAATGTATGGGAAGATTAGCATACCAACAGTAAAACCCTCAGATTTGCCGAAACTTTTAGCTACTAAATTGTAAAGCCAAACTACAAATACAAAGTTTACGCAAGGGATAATCAACCATAAAATCCAGATCATTGGTTTACCAACAATTTCGATTAAAACGATCATATTATAGATGGGAATAATTGCTGCCCAACCTGGTTTGCCAGCTTTTTCGAATACTTTCCACATGCCAACAACCATGATTACGATTATTGCCAAATAAAGAATTACAGCTCCTGCACCGATCCCGGCTAGTAGGCCACTTGATTCATACTCATTCATAATTTTTAATGTTTTTAAAGGTTATTAATTTAAATAGTTAAACTAAATTAATTTTTTTAATTTAAAAACAGAATAAATAAGGAGTTAAATTATTTCAACACATCGGCTACTTTTGTTAATAATGCATCGGCCCACTGACCGTACATTTTGCCGCTGGGGTGTAAACCATCGCTTGCTACCAGTGCTACATCGGTTGTGGCATTTCTCGATGCCGCGGTAATATTGGTGTAGTTTACGCCTGCTGCAACTGTTATTTCCTGGTTTGCCGCATTAAAACTATCTATTTCAGCAGCAATAACCTTCGGGTCCCTGCCCGAGTTTTTGCCAAAAGGTGTTGCCCCCCAATCGGGTATCGAAATCACAAAAACTTTACGCTTATCACCACCTGCAAAAGCGATGGCCTTTTGTAACAATTCTGAAAACTCTTTACGGTAGGTACTGAGTGGATAACCACGGTATTGGTTGTTTACCCCAATGAGCAGGGTTACCAAATCGTAAGTTCCGCTTAAGTTCTCTTTTTTGATACCTGCCTGTAATTCATCGGTAGTCCAGCCGGTTACCGCAATAATTTTGGGGTTGGCCACCCTGATGTTTTTGCCTTTTAGCAGGTTTTGCAGCTGGTAGGGAAATGATTCCTCTTGCCTTACTGCTTCGCCGATGGTGTAAGAATCGCCCAGCGCCAGGTAGCTAAAAGTGCTGCCACCAGTTATGGGGTTTGTTGTAGAAGGATCAGGAATTGTAGCCATATTTTCGTGCTTTGTACAGCCCGAAGTTAAGAAAGAAAATAAAAGGACACTCAATAAAATCTTCATGGCTTTATTTACGAAGTAAGCCCAGCCTTAGTTTTATTGAGCGTATTGTGGATGATTTACAGGCGATTAAACCAGTTTCATTTTAAACAGGCTGGCAATATGGTTTTTTAATTTAGCTTTCACCTCTTCCATGTCCAGTTTACGGCCCAGTTCATGTTGTAGAGAAGTAACCGCCTTATCATCTATCCCGCAGGGTACAATGTTTTTAAAATAATCGAGATCTACATTTACGTTAAAGGCAAAACCATGCATGGTTACCCAGCGACTACAACGAACACCCATAGCGCAAATTTTTCGTGCCTTTTCGTTATCAGCATCCAGCCACACACCGGTGTAGCCCGGATAGCGGCCAGCAGTAATGCCATAATCTTTCAAGGTTAAAATTACCGCTTCTTCGAGCGTACGCAGATAGAGGTGGATATCGGTAAAAAAGTTGTCGAGATCCAATATCGGGTAACCTACAATCTGCCCCGGGCCATGGTAAGTAATATCTCCGCCACGGTTAATTTTATAATAGGTAGCCTGTTTATCTTTTAAACCCTGCTCATCAAGCAACAGGTTTTCGGGGTGGCCACTTTTGCCTAAGGTATAAACATGGGGGTGTTCGCAAAAAATCAGGTGGTTGGGCGTTGGGGTGTGGGTATTATTTACCCGGTTGGCGGTTTTAATGGCAACAGTTTGGTTCAGTAAGTCTTCCTGTTTATCCCAGGCTTGCTGGTAATCGGTTAACCCCCAGTCGGTAAAAACTGTTGGTACTAAATCTTTGGCAATTACCTTTTCTGCTGTCTCGTTCATCTCCATTTGTGTTTAATAATTGCCAGCCACGTAGCCCAGCATATAGCCATCTTTAGTTTTAAAATAATTTACGGTAAGCTCGCGGGTACCGGTTGGCAACTCTACCAGGGCGTTTAAAGCACCTTCATTTTTTAATTTGAAGGGCTTAATGTGGATGTGCTGCTTAAATTCGAGCCCTTTTTTGCCATGCCATTTATAAATGGCTTCTTTGGCACACCAGGCAACATACAGGCCGTCGGTATTATCGCCAATTTGCTTTTGCGCCAGCTCCACGTCGCTTAAAAATTTATGCTTAATGCTTTTTATTTTATGCTTAATCAGTTCAATATCTACACCAACCGCATAATCTTTGCTAATCATTACCGCGGCATAATCGTAAGAGTGGCTTAACGAAATGTGGTAATCAAAATTAACCAGGTAAGGTTTACCATGCTCATCAAACTGACAATCGATATATTCGGTAGTATTGAGCATAGTGCGGAGCAATAGCCTGGTGCTTAACCAATGCAATAGCCTTTTGCCACTGTTTAACGATGAGATGATATCGTGTTCGTGCTGCTTGAGTTGCAGCCCTGCCAGCAATTCATCTTCTGTTTCTTCAATTTTCCAGATCGCTAAAACAGCATGGTCATCAATATTTTGGTTGTAAATTATTGGCATTGATTAAATTGGAGATTACATGCAAAATTATCTTAAATAAATGATAATTTAGGCCAAAAATACGCATAAAAATGATATTATCTGATAGCAGGATATTAGAAGAAATAGAGAAGGGTACCATCATCATTGAGCCTTTTAAACGTGAATGTTTAGGGACAAACTCTTATGATGTTCATTTAGGGAAATATTTGGCAACTTATAAAAGCCGTGTGCTCGATGCAAAGGCTCATAACGAGATCGAACATTTTGAAATCCCCAAAGATGGTTATATCCTGCATCCCGGAACACTGTACCTTGGTGTAACTTTAGAGTATACCGAAACCCATGGTCATGTACCTTTTTTAGAAGGAAAAAGCAGCACCGGCCGCTTAGGAATCGATATTCATGCTACCGCAGGTAAAGGTGATGTAGGTTTCTGCAATACCTGGACATTGGAAATATCAGTTGCACAGCCCGTAAAGGTCTATGCAGGCATGCCCATTGGGCAGCTCATTTATTTTGTGGTAGAAGGCCAGATTGGAACCATGTACAACACAAAAGGCAACGCCAAATACAACAACAAAACCACACGGCCGGTTGAAAGCATGATGTGGAAGAATAAGTTTTAGTTTAGGTAGGTTAATCGGTTAATTGTTTAAATCGGTTAATTGTTTAAATCGGTTAACTGTTTATTGCAAACTTCCAACTGTGAACTGAAAACTGCCAACTGATTTACCTTAATTTGGCGCTCCTTAGGGGAGGGAGGGAGTAATGTTACTTAGATAGGATGCTCCCTGTGGGAAGAAGCTTTCAAAGTGGTCATGATTTGCCGCTGCATACTGCAGGAAGGTTTCATGACCCTCATGATTGTTTACTGCCACGAGCAGGAGCTTTTCCTGAGTAAATACTGTCAGGATTAAAACTGCCAGGCTTGCCAATTGTAAACTGAGAACTACAAACTTAGTATTATTATCAAATTTCATGTGTTCTTCATAAAAATATGCCTCAGGTTTTGTACCTTGAGGCATATTTATTTTACCTAACCACATGAAACCCAGAATTATTCTCGCCCTCAGTTTTGTATTTGTATTAATTGGCTTTACGGCATTTAAAATGGACGATGATCCTTTTAGTCAGCTGTTACAGAAATTAGAAGATTATACCACTAAGTATCCTCAGGAAAAAGTACACCTGCATTTAGATAAGCCTTATTATGCCATTGGCGATGATATCTGGTTTAAAGCATATGTTGTAAATACCAAAACATCGACGCCATCCAACATCAGCAAAATTTTATATGTAGAGCTTATTAACGAAAAAGATTCGCTTAAAAAACTGGTTAAATTACCTGTGATGGGCGGCATTACCTGGGGCGATTTTAAACTGACCGATTCGCTGAGTGAAGGAAATTACCGGATCAGGGCCTATACCAATTACATGCGTAATTTCGGAACGGAGTTCTTTTTTGATAAAACCATTAAAATAGGAAACAGCTGGGCCAATAAAGTATTTACCAAAACAAGCTACAACTTTAGCAAAGAAAACAACGCCGATAAAGTAACGGCCACCATTCATTTTGAAGATAAAAACGGCATAGCCTATAGTGAAAATGAGGTGAGTTACGACGTACAGCTCGATTACCGCAGTGTAACCAAAGGCAAGGTAAAAACAAGTTTAACCGGCGATGCCGTAATCAGTTTTACCAACAACCAGTCTTTTCAAAATAAATCAGGTAAAATTATTGCCACCCTTACCCTCGATAATAAACAGAAGGTAATCAAATCGATCCCCATTACTTCAACCTCTAACGATGTAGATGTGCAGTTTATGCCCGAAGGAGGTACGCTGATTGAAGAGTTGCCTCAAAAAATTGCCATTAAAGCAGTTAACCAAAGTGGTAAAGGCGAAGATGTGCAGGGCGATATTGTAGATGAAACCGGAGCCACAGTAACCGGTTTTGCCAGCAGCTACCTGGGCATGGGTAACTTCGTGTTCAATAGTCAGGCAGGTAGGGTTTATTCAGCAAAAGTTAAATTTAAAGATGGTTCCGAAAAAACATTTAAGCTACCGCTGGCAGCAAAAAGTGGTTATGCCATCTCGCTAAACAATACCGATACCGCTAAAGTATCGTTAAAAATTATGGCCAGTACCGATTTGGTTAACGGTGATGAACTAAAAGTGGTGGCACAACATGGCGGTACCGTATATTATGTTTCGAAAGCCAAAATGGATAAACAGGTATTAATGGCCAATATCCCTAAAAAGAACCTGCCAGCCGGAATTGTTCAGTTTACCCTCTTTTCTGCTACTAACCAGCCCATTGCAGAGCGATTGGTGTTTGTAAATAATACAGCCGATTTAATAGATGTATCGTTAAACACCGGCGATGTGGCCACATCAAGAAAAGGGAAAGCCAGTTTTAGTTTCGATGCCGCAAACGAAGGCAAATCCGTATTGGGCAGTTTCTCTGTTGCAGTTACCAATGCAACCAAGGTAGCGCCCGATGAAGATAATGAGACCAATATCCTTACTTCCCTTTTACTTACTTCTGATTTGATTGGTTATGTAGAAAAACCCAATCATTACTTTTTAAAGGATGATGTGCAAACCCAAAAAGAGCTCGATAACCTGATGCTTACCCAGGGCTGGAGGCGGTTTACCTGGAAAAATGTCATCAACAATGTTGGCCCTAACCTTACCTATAAGCCAGAGCAATCTATCACCATTAGTGGTACCGTTACCAAAGGCAACAAACCTGTACCTGGTGGAAAAGTGATGCTGATGGCTACAAAAGGAACCATGTATATTTTAGATACCGTAACCAATGCCGAAGGTAAATTCGTTTTTGATAACCTGAGCTTTGGCGACAGTACCAAATTTGTAGTGCAGGCACGTACCAAAACCGAACGTAAATTTGTAGATATTAACCTTGATGTTGTACCCGGACAAATTGTAACCAAAAATAAAAATGGTGCCGATATCGATATCAATGTGAATAATACTTTAATGAAATACATTAAAGAAAGTGATAATTATTTTAACGAAATGACCCGCCTGGGTTTATTGGAACGTACCATTAAACTCGAAGAAGTAACCATTACCGAAAAGAAAAACCCCGCTAAAAATTCTTCTAACCTCAACGGGGCCGGGCATGCTGATTTCGTGTTAACTGCCGATCAGTTGTCTACCTGCGTTACCCTTTCGCAATGTTTACAGGGACGTTTGCCGGGCGTAATATTCAGGGGCAATATTCCTTATTTAATGCGTAGTCAAAATACCCCTATACAGCTAATTGTTGATGGCATGCAAATGGAAGCCGATTTTCTGGATAATGTTGTACCGTCTGATGTAGAATCGATAGAGTTGTTAAAAAGCATTGGTAATACGGCTATTTATGGTTCGCAAGGTGGTGGCGGTGTAATTATCATTACCACCAAGCGTGGCGATGGGGGTAGAAGTGTTGACCGTTATGCACCGGGTATAGTTACTTTTAATCCTAAAGGCTTTACCATTTCGAGGGAATTTTACTCGCCTAAATACGATGCCGCAAGCACCAGTAGCCGTGCCGATTTAAGAACAACCATTTACTGGAACCCGCAGGTAGTGGCAGGGGTTGATGGTAAAGCCAAATTTGAATTTTACAATGCCGATGAACCCGGAAATTACCGCGTAGTAATAGAAGGAATTGATGCCCTCGGTCATTTAGGAAGAAAAGTTTACACTTATGATGTGAAATAAAGAAAAATAGATAAATTTGAGTTGTTATGCTAGCATAGCTTGTTAACCAGGGATCATCTTGATACTTGTGTCCTGATACTCAAACTTGTTATTATTTTACCATGAACACCATAAAAGTAAGCGTTAAAGATCGTTTAGCTACGATAACATTAGATAGAGGAAAATCAAACGCCTTAAACCGCGAACTGATTACCGAACTGGATGATATGTTAAAAAATATCGCTGCCGATGAGAACATTGGTGGCGTTATTTTAACTGGCACAGCTCCATTTTTTTCGGCTGGACTAGACCTTGTAGAACTTTATAACTATAACGAAGCCGAAGCCAAATCTTTTTGGGAACTGTTTTTAGGATTTACTGCAAATCTGGTTTCCTTTAAAAAGCCGATGGTAGCTGCAATAAGCGGGCACAGCCCGGCTGGAGGTTGCGTAATGGCTTTAGCTTGCGATTATCGCGTAATGGCCGAGGGGCAATACATTATCGGCTTAAACGAAGTACCCGTAGGTATCATTGTACCAAACAGTATTTTTCAGCTCTATGCTTTCTGGATTGGCAAGGCCGAAGCAACTCGCAGTTTGCTTTCGGGTAAACTATACAATCCGGAAGAAGCTTTGAAGGTTGGTTTGGTAGATGAGCTGGTGCGCAACGAGAGTTTGCTAACTGCCGCCGAACGCAAGATTAAAAAATACATGGAGCTTGAAGGCAATACCTGGTCGCAGAGCAAACTTAACATTCGCGAAGAGCTAATTGCTGCGGTAACCGCCGATCAATCGGTCACGCTGGAGAAAATGCTTGCCCAGTGGTGGTCGCCGGCAACACGCCAGATTTTAAAAACCATTTTAGCTAGCCTGCAAAGGAAATAGTTTTCAGTTGGCAGGACACAGTTGACAGTTTTCAATTCACAATTGGCAGTTTTCAGTTGGCAATAAACAGTTGACCAATTAACCAATTTGAACAGTTAACCAGCTTCGCCAACAATTTAGCAATAAAACAATCTCAACAATTAAACAGTTAACCAATTAACCCATTTTAATTATGTTCAGTTATAATTCACCCATGCTTAGAGACGACGCTTTAAAAGGTAAGACCATTGTAATTACCGGTGGCGGTACAGGGCTTGGAAAAGCCATGGGCGTGTATTTTCTGAAATTAGGGGCTAACCTGGTCATCACCAGTCGTAAACAGGATGTTTTGCAAAATACGGCCGATGAGATGGAAGAAAAAACCGGAGGCAAAGTACTAGCGGTAGCTTGCGATGTTCGGGAGATTGCTCAGGTAGAAAATGTACTGGCCAAAACAATTGAAAGATTTGGTTCAGTTGATGTGTTGCTAAACAATGCTGCGGGTAATTTTATTTCACCTACCGAACGCCTGTCGGCCAATGCCTTTTCTTCTATTATCGATATTGTTTTAAAAGGAACCGTTAACTGCACGCTCACCTTTGGCAAACACTGGATTGCCGCCAACCAGCCAGCTACAGTTCTGAATATCATAACAACTTACGCCTTTACCGGCTCGGCCTATGTAGTGCCATCAGCTTGCGCAAAGGGTGGGGTTTTAGCCTTAACCCGGTCGTTGGCCGTAGAGTGGGGCAAGTATGGTATCCGTACCAACGCCATTGCCCCCGGACCATTCCCAACCAAAGGTGCATGGGAGCGTTTACTGCCCGGCGATTTGGCTAAAAAATTCGACTTTAAAAACCGTGTACCGCTTAAAAGAGTGGGGGATCACCAGGAACTGGCCAATCTGGCTGCATTTTTAGTGAGTGATTTCTCCGGTTATATCAATGGCGAGGTAATTACCATTGATGGTGGCGAATGGCTGCAAGGCGCTGGACAGATGAATGGCCTCGAAGCCATCCCGAACGAAATGTGGGATATGCTGGAGCAAATGACACGAAGCGCAAAGGGAAGCTAAACAATTGTTGTAATGTTTGAAAGTTGTAATGTTTAAAATTTAACCCCAACATTCCAACTTTTCAACCATGTAACCTTTCAACCTTACAATGTTTTAAGATTTCAACCAACATTCCAACCTGAAACGTTTCAACTGCTTTTGAATATTCAAAATTCCAACAAAATCCTATCTTTGCCGTATATGAATATCTTACTTTTAGGTTCAGGCGGCAGAGAAAGTGCATTTGCCTGGAAAATGAGCCAGTCTTCGCACTGCGATAAATTAATTATTGCGCCAGGAAACGGTGGTACAGGTGCTTATGGTACCAATATCAACATCAATGTAAACGATTTTGATGCCATTAAAAAAGTAGTTCTTGCCGAAAAAATTGAACTTGTTGTAGTAGGACCGGAAGAACCTTTGGTAAACGGTATTCACGATTTTTTCCTCGCCGATCAGGCACTTGCACACATTCCCGTTATCGGACCGAAAAAAGAAGGTGCTATTTTAGAAGGAAGTAAAGATTTTTCTAAACAGTTTATGGAGCGCCATGGTATTCCAACTGCGGCCTCAAAATCTTTCACTCCCGAAACCTTAGAAGATGGTTTAGCTTATTTGCAAAACCATGCTTTGCCGGTAGTTTTAAAGGCCGATGGACTGGCTGCGGGTAAAGGTGTATTAATCTGCACTGAAACCGTTGAAGCACAGGAAGAATTGAAACTGATGCTGGGCGGTAAATTTGGTGCAGCCGGTGCAACGGTTGTAATTGAAGAATTTTTAAGCGGAATTGAACTTTCAGTATTCATTTTAACCGATGGCGAAAATTATGTTACCCTTCCATCAGCTAAAGATTACAAAAGAATTGGTCAGGGCGATACCGGCTTAAATACAGGTGGTATGGGTTCTGTTTCTCCGGTTCCGTTTGCAACGCCTGAGTTTTTGGCCAAAGTAGAAGAACGCATTATTAAACCAACAGTAGATGGTTTGAAAAAAGATAACATCGATTATACGGGTTTTATTTTCTTTGGGTTAATCAAAGTAGGAGAAGAACCTTATGTAATTGAGTACAATGCACGCATGGGCGATCCGGAAACAGAAAGTGTTGTTCCGCGTATCGAAAACGATTTGGTAGAATTGTTTATGGCCAGTGCCAACAAACAGTTAAATCAGGTTAACCTGATTATTTCTGAGCAAACGGCAGCTACTGTAATGATTGTTGCTGGTGGTTACCCAGGCGAATACTTAAAAGGTAAAGCCATTACCGGTATCGAAAACCTGCGTCACTCTAATGCTTTCCACGCCGGTACACTTTTAGAAAACGATGTAGTTAAAACCAATGGCGGCAGGGTAATTGCAATTACCAGCTTGCAGAAAGATTTGTTTACCGCTTTACAATCGGCCACAGCTGATGCAGGAAGAATTTACTTTGATGGAAAATATTTCAGAGAAGATATCGGCTTTGATTTAGTGTAGTGATCATTCACCCTGAATTTATTTCAGGGTCTTTTCTATAAAGAAAGCCCAATATTTTTGGTGCTTACAAAAAGAAACCCGCAGATTTTAATTTATCTGCGGGTTTCTTTATTTTACGTCATGCTGAATTTATTTCAGCACCTCTGATGCAAATAATCTTTACTTCGATTTATTTCCCAATAACTCCTGAAGTTTATCCTGCAATGCCTGCTCTCTTAATCCTTTGGCCACAATTTTTCCATTCGGATCAATCAAAAAGTTAGCCGGGATAGATTGAATGCCATACATTTTAGCCACTTCATTGCTCCATCCTTGTAAGTCAGATACGTGTGTCCAGGTTAATTTATCAGCTTCAACTGCTTTTAACCAGGCTTCTTTAGTGGTTCTGGTTGTTCCGCCATCTAAAGAAACACCCAATACCGTAAAACCTTTATCTTTAAATTTATTGTAGGCAACCACTACATTCGGGTTTTCCTGACGGCAAGGGCCACACCATGAAGCCCAAAAATCAACTAACACATATTTGCCTTTAAAATCAGATAATTTTACCGGTTTACCATCAGCGTCGTTTTGGGTAAAATCCATTGCTGTAGCACCTACCGCTGTTTTTCTACCAGCGTCAAAAATACTGGCAATTCTTTTACCTGTTGTGGTCGCTTTTAAATCAGCAGATAAACCTGCAAAAGCTTTTTCTGCCACCGAAGCCTGATCAGGATCTGAAGCCAGTTGGTTAAGCGCAGTTAAGCTGATATACGATTTTGGGTTATTGTTTGCGTAAGTTAATAAGATTGGCGTTAAAGCTGCAGTAGCTTTCTCATAGCGGCTCATTGCATCCTCTCTGTTTTTTGGGTCTTTTTGTTGCTCTGGTGTAAGCTTAGCATAGCCTGTATTAATTGCGTTAATCTCATCATCAACTGATTTGGTTAGCGCTTTTAATTTTTTATTATCGTCGTTAATTACTGAACCGGTAATGGCTGCTGTTTTTATCGAATCGGTACCAGTAAGCTTAATGTTTCCTGGTTCAACAAAGAATGGGATATAATCCAATACTTCGCCTTTGGCCGGACGATTGACAAATGGATTTTTATTGTGGAACAAATTTCCAGAAGATGGTTCAGTTAATGTGCCTTTAAAAGCAAAAGCTCCGTTGGCAACAATTGTAGAGTCGGTAACAGATTTGTCGCCGGCGCGGTAAACCAGGTAAATTTTATCTCCGGCCTTTAAGCCTTTAATGTTTCCTTCGATGGTAAATGGCTTTTGGGCCAATGCTGCCAGTGGCAATAAAGCCATAGCAGATAATACTAATTTTTTCATGTGGTCAGTTAATCGTTTTTCAAATATAGATATATGTACGCCTAAAACGTAAACGGCTGTGTAAAATTATATTAACTTATTTCAGGAAAAGCCAATCAATTTAATTTCTGATACGTACGCCACCATAAATCGGGCATTTCGCCGTTAACTGCAGTTTGATAGTCATCGTAACGGCAGGGTACCAGGTGGTAACGCTCATTTTTAGACTGGCCCGAAGGATAAGGAACCTGCATCCACCAGCGGTCTGATTTTTTACTTTTAACAAAGGTCATTTCGCCCGAGCCATCTTTCAAACTCGTTCTGTAAATAATAAACTGCGATTTTGGTGTAAGCGGGAAGTCCTTTTTGCGGGCATAAAACCCATCAACAAAATACCAAACCATCTGCGCCAGTAAAAAAGCAGTTTGTCCGTTGTTATCGTAGGCAGGATTAAATTCGTAAAAGCCGATTGAGGTTAATTTATCGTTCATACCCGCATAACGCGCCAGCCTGCAGGCTTCTTCACCATCAAAACCATTTGGAGTAGTGTTGGCATTTGCAGCAGCATCGGCCGAGCGGATCGAACCCATATCAAAACTGATCATATTCGCATTGCGGATAATCGGCTCTGTTAAAGTAATATCCTGCGCAAACTCGCCCAGGCGGTGTACATCAAAATACAGTTTATCCATTACACTCAAACTCTCCTGGTTTACAAAATAGGTTTGGTAACCCACATTGCTAAAGTTGAAGAGGTAATTGGGCTGGTGCAAAAAGATTTTGTTCAGGTAACAGTCAGAACGCGTAGCAATGCCTTCGTTGTCATCGTCACCAATATCAAACTGATTATCGATAATTACCAGATCTACCTTTTGTTCCAGATCTTCATAGCCTAAATATTGTGCATAGGTTAAATCCTGTCCGCCACCGATAATAACCGGAATAATATTCATTTTAATCAGCTCAGCAACCGCCATTTTAACTGCAATGTAAGTATCGGCAATGGTTGCGCCGTGTTTAATATTACCTAAATCAACAATACGGCTGGTAAAGGCCCCTTCGTTAAGGCGGTAAAATTTCTCCCTGAAATAATCGGGGGCAAGGGCAGTACCCTCATTATTCACTGCTCCGCGACCATCGAGCACGCCAAAAATGGCCAGATCGTAGGTGTTCTCCTCAAAATCGGGGAACGATTCGGTATAAATTTGCGCTTTTAAACCCAACTGACTTGTAAAAAATCCTTGTTTTGGTGTAAAACTATCGGGGTTTATGGGCGAAAAGAAATCCGTTAATGACATATATTTAAAACTCTCGGCTCAAATATCTATTTTTGAATGCGTATTTCCACATATAGCTCGAAAAAAATAAAATGATACTGGTAACCGGAGGCACGGGATTTTTAGGATCGGAACTGATTAAACAATTAACCAATAATGGTTTACCTGTTCGGGCGTTAAAGCGGGCGCAATCTAAAATACCAGCTTTAATTAGCAATAACCCATTAATTGAATGGTTTGAGGCCGATATTAATGAAACTGCAGCACTCGAAGATGCATTTGAAGGCGTTACCAAAGTTTATCATTGTGCCGCATTTGTATCGCTGAATTCGAAACATAAGAAGCAGCTATTCCATGTAAATATTGATGGCACTTCGAACATAGTAAACCTGTGTGCCGAAAATAACTGCCGTTTGCTACACGTAAGCTCCATTGCGGCGCTGGGCAATGCCAAGAAAAACAGTAAAATAACCGAAAATGATTTTTGGGAGTATGATGCTCAGGCACATGCCTACGGCTTATCTAAATATGAAGGCGAAATGGAGGTTTGGCGGGGCATTACCGAGGGGCTCGATGCCGTAATCGTTAATCCATCCGTTATTATTGGTAAAAATGCAGGTTTTGAAGGCAGTGGTGCCATTTTTAAACTGGTAAAAGATGGTTTTTCTTTTTATACCGATGGGGCCTCGGGTTTTGTTGATGTGGAAGATGTTGCTAAAGCGATGATTTTATTGATGGATGTCGAAGTTTCGGGCGAACGTTACATCATTTCGGCTGGTGATTATCACTATAAAGATCTTTTTACTGATATAGCTAAAGGTTTTTCGGTTAAAGCGCCAACCAAAGAAGCTAAACCCTGGATGCTGGGACTGGCCTGGCGGGCTCTCAAATTTGCCTCTCTTTTTACCGGCAAGCAGCCTTCGATCACAAAAGACACGGCCAAAAGCAGTGTAACATTAAGTTATTACAACAACAATAAGATTATAGCGGAAACTGGTATTACATTTAAACCGGTAGCCCAAAGCATACAGGAAATTACCCAACACTTAATATAATGCCCAAACAAAAAGCTTATTACATTATCGATTTCGATAGTACTTTTACGCAGGTAGAGGCACTTGATGAACTCGCCAGGATCTCTTTAAAGAACCACCCAGACAAAGAGGCCATTTTTCAAAAAATTGAAGACTACACCAACTTTGCCATGGAAGGCAAACTGTCTTTCTCTGAAAGTTTAGCCCAGCGCGTTAAACTTTTAGAAGCCAATGAAGATCACCTCAAACAGTTGATTAAACATTTAAAAAAGAAGGTATCGACTTCTTTTTCGCGCAATGCTGATTTCTTTAAAAAACATAGCGATGAGGTTTTAATCGTTTCAGGTGGATTTAAAGAGTTTATTACACCTGTGGTGAGCCAGTACCACATTAAAAAGGAAAATATTTATGCCAATACTTTTGTAACTACTGGTGATGGTAAAATTATCGATTATGACCATGCAAACCCTTTAAGCGAAGAAGGCGGAAAAGTGAAGTTGCTTCAGCATTTAAAGCTCGAAGGCGAATTATTTGGTATTGGCGATGGTTACTCTGATTTTCAACTGCGCGAGAGTGGTTTAATCAATAAGTTTTTTGCTTTTACCGAAAACATTGCCCGCGAAAGCATTGTGGCAAAAGCCGACCACGTTACGCCAAGTTTCGATGAGTTTTTGTACGTAAACAATTTGCCACGCGCTATTTCTTATCCCAAAAATCGGATCCTTTGTCTGGTAATTGGCGATGTTGATCCTTTAACCATTTCAATTTTGAAAAATGATGGCCTGTCTATCAGACATAAAGCTACTTTCGAAGAAAAATATGTTAAAGATGTAGGTATTATCCTTTTGGCTGATGGCGAAAAGCTGACAAAAGATCAGCTGAAGAATGCTGTTAAACTTAAAACCATAGGTTATTTAGGTAATGCAAAAAATAAAATCGACCTGGATTTATGCACTAAACAAGGGATTGTGGTTTTTGATGACCAGAAAAATAATCCGCGTAACCTTGATTTTATCCCAAAAAGGGTAACCGATTTTATGAATACGGGAGCCACTTATTTAAGCAGTAATTTCCCGAATTTGCAATTGCCTAAAATTGATAAATCGCACCGTTTAATTCATATCCACAAAAACGTTCCGGGTATTATGGCTAAAATCAATACTGTTTTTGCCAAACACGATATCAATATTGTGGGCCAGTTTTTAATGACCAATCCTGAAATAGGTTACGCCATTACCGATATCAATACCGAATACGATAAACAATTGTTCAAATCGCTTAAAAAGATTGAGCATACCATTAAGTTTAGGGTATTGTATTAGTTGTAAACAGTAAGATGGATTGTGGAAATTTCGCGCCATCTACGATGATCAGGGGGAAGTCTTTATAGCAAAGATTTCCCCCTGATTTTTAAAAGCCTTCCGCCGTGCGCTTAGCGCAACCCGCTTTCCCTACCTCAAAAACTGATGCCTCTTCAATAATAAGTGTTTCGGTGCACCGATAGCCTGCGATTTATAAATTCCGGTATGGCCCGAAAATAAATAAGCCGTAACACAAGCCAGGGCAATATACATTCCGGATGAAGTACCAAAGAGCTCTACGCCCATAAAAATACAGGCCAGTGGAGTATTGGCGGCCCCTGCAAAAACAGCTACAAATCCCATCCCTGCTAATAAGCCGAAAGGAAGCGGGATAAAAAGACTAATAAAACTACCCAATGTGGCACCTATAAAGAAGAGCGGCGTAACCTCGCCACCTTTAAAGCCAGCTCCAAGTGTTAGGGTAGTTAAAAATAATTTAAGTGCAAAAGTGTAGTAGGGTTCTTGCTGCGTAAACGCTTCGGATATAATCGGAATACCCAAGCCAATATAACGCGTATTGCCAATAAGGTATATAATCGCAATTAAAAGAAAACCACCAATAAATGGGCGTAGGGGAGGGTAATTAACCCTGCTAAAAAGTTTTGATATCCCGTGGTTCATGGCCGAGAATAAACGAGCTGTAAGCCCGAACAAAACTCCGGCGCCTAATGATAGGAATAAATTAATGGCGTTCATTTCGGGTACGCTGGCAATGGCATAATGCGTATGCCCAACTCCCCAGGCCTTGCAGGCATAATCGGCAATTACAGCGGTAATAAACGAAGGTAAAATGGCATTGTACATCACTGAGCCGACTACAAAAACCTCTAAACCAAAAACGGCTCCGGCCAATGGTGTGCCAAAAACAGAAGCAAAACCTGCGCTTATACCACAAATGAGGATAATTTTCCGGTCCCGGGGTTTAAGTTTAAATATTTTGGTCAGCTGATCGGCAAAGGCTCCGCCAATTTGTACCGCAGTTCCCTCTCTACCGGCCGAGCCACCAAATAAATGCGTAATAATGGTGCCTGCGTAAATTAGCGGGGCCATAATTAGCGGGATAATCTTTTTGGGCGATTGCAGCTCTTCTATCAAAAGATTATTCCCTTTTACCACTTCAGTGCCCCAATAATAATAAGCCAGGCCAATAAGCAGACCGGCTAAGGGTAAAAAGGCGATAATCCAAAGATGCGCTTCGCGATAATTCGTTGCCCAATTTAAGCTGGCTAAAAATAATGCAGATGCAGAGCCAATAATACTACCAAGTACAAGCGAAATAAGCAGCCACTTAATGGTGCTGGTTAACAATAAACCGAAATCTTTTTTGATGAAATGGTTGAAAGACAAAAGAAATCCCTCACCTAATTTTTTAACAGGCATTTAATTCAATTTTAATAAAATCGTAGGAGTCATCAGCCTGTTTTGGCGGTTTTGGCGGCACCCCATCGCCCTGATATCAAATGTATAAAATTTAGTTATTTGTTGCAAAATCTTTAGTGGCATTGTTGGCTTGGATTAAAGAATGGATTAGCCGCTGATATGAAGTGCTTAGTGTACTTAAAACACTCAAAAACAAAGATTAATATTCGAAAAAACTATTAAAAAAGCCTGTTTTTTCTTAATTTGCGCAAATTAAAAAATGATAGATTGAGCGAATGCTAAAATGATTGAATTTGTAAGATACAAATCATTCAATCACTCAAAATTCACCCATTCAAAAATTAATAAAAGTATGACCGAGACATTGGATATAAAAATCACCAAAGCAGATCAAACACGTTTGACTGTTACTGATTTTTCGCAATTACCGTTCGGTAAGGTTTTTACCGATCACATGTTTACTGCCGATTTCGAAGACGGCGAGTGGAAAAATTTACAGATTCTGCCTTATGGCCCGATTCCGATGAGCCCGGCAATTTCTGCCCTTCATTACGGACAAGCCATTTTTGAAGGATTAAAGGCCTATCGTCTGCCAGACGGAAAAATTAGCGTCTTTCGTGCTGATAAAAATTTTGAACGTTTTAATAAATCAGCGGCAAGAATGTCAATGCCAACCATTCCTGAAGAAATTTTTATGCAAGGTTTGGCAGCATTGATTAATGTTGATGAAAAATGGGTGCCATCTCAGGAAGATTACGCCCTGTATATCCGTCCGGTAATGTTTGCAATGGACCCTTATTTGGGCGTTAAAGCTTCTGATAGCTATAAATTTGTGTTGTTAACTACACCAACAGGCCCATATTACAGCAGTGCTTTAAAGGTTAAAATTGAAACAGAATATACCCGTGCTGATGATGGCGGTGTTGGTTTTGCCAAAACTGCAGGTAACTATGCGCGTTCGTTATATCCTTTCGAGCAAGCTAAAAAAGAAGGTTTCGATCAGTTAATCTGGACAGATTCGGTAACGCATGAGTTTATTGAAGAAGCCGGAACAGCCAATTTACTTTTTGTTATTGATGGCAAACTGGTAACTCCATCTGTGCGTAGTACAGTTTTAGATGGTGTTACACGCGATACCATTATTAAATTGGCTAAAGATGCAGGTGTTGAAGTAGAAGAGCGCAGGGTGTCTGTTAAAGAGGTTATCGCTGGTATTGAAAACGGATCGTTAACCGAGGCTTTTGCCGCCGGAACTGCTGCTACTGTTACGCATGTAGGCGAAATGGGTTACAATGGTCAGGTTTATAAATTAACCGACCCTGCAACCAGACATATTTCAAACGGGATTGCTAAAAAATTAAACGATATCCGTTATGGCTTAACTCCTGATGAGTTTGGCTGGAACTGGGTTTTGTAGATTTAGTAAGGCTATAATGAAAATGCCCCGGTACTAAATTGTAACGGGGCATTTTCATTTTAAACTTGTGGTTTAGTCTTCGGGCCTCAGACTCCGTCCCCGGACTTACTTATCAAGTATTACTACCCCTTTAGCTTCAAAAGCGAGTTCTTTTTTAGGGTCGGTAATTTTAGCTATCTCTTCAGGTGTTTTTTTAGCGTCTTCTGCATAGTGGCGCAAGGTTTCAACAGAAATGGTCTGTTTTTTGGCTAAACCATCCAAAACCACTTTTTTACCCACAATATCTTTTGGCATAAAGAAAGCATAATCTTTAAAGGTAACGCGCATAGGATCGCCGTTTGGCATTTCTAAGGTCATCCAGCATCCTTTTTTCTTGCACACCTCTACCACTTTGCCTTCTATTTTCATTTCAGCGGTTTTTTTATCGCCCATTGCAGCTTCCATTTTTGCTGCTGGCTTAATATCACCTGGTTTAACTTCTTCTCCAAATTTCTGACCAGTGTAGGCTGTTTGAGCAAATGCTATAGCACCAAACAGGCAAAAGCTAATGCTTAAAATAATCTTTTTCATTTTTTATGAATTTAGTTCCGGTTATTATCTTTTCAAAGTTATTTAAAAAAGTCTAAATAACTAAAAAGTAAAAAACCCCGCTAGCCAATGCTAACGGGGCAATCATCCCTTGATTTTAGTTAATAACTCAATATGAAGAACTTTAACTATCGAATAGCCTAAGGCAAACGTTATTCCAGTTTGGGGTATTAATCTGAATTCAATTTGTAATTGAAAGATTGTCAGTTGTTTACGTGTTTCCGTTGACTTGAGCCACAGGTATGCCAAAAAATAAAGTGGGGAATTTATTCATCAATTTGGGGAAAGTTGTGGAAATATTTCCCCACATAAATTTTTACCCAAATATCATTCCGAAAACCTCCTCGATTTTGCTAACTGCTTTAATTTCCAGATTATATTTTTCAATTGCAATGCCTTTTAAGTTGTACTTCGAAATATAAATGGTTTCGAAGCCTAATTTATCGGCTTCGGCAATCCGTTGCTCGATGCGGTTAACCGCCCTTATTTCGCCTGATAAGCCAACTTCTGCAGCAAAACAGTTTTTGGAGGAGACCGCAATATCCTGATGAGAGGAAATAATGGCAATCAGCACGGCCAAATCGATGGCCGGATCTTCGACCCTTATACCACCGGCAATGTTTAAGAAAACATCCTGGGTACTTAACCTAAAGCCACAACGTTTTTCTAAAACGGCCAAAAGCATATTCATTCGCTTGGTGTCGAAGCCTGTTGCCGAGCGTTGCGGCGTGCCATAAGCCGCGGTACTAACCAATGCCTGAGTTTCTATCAGCATGGGGCGCGCGCCTTCCAGCGTTGCCGCAATGGCTATTCCACTCAGTTCTTCATCACGTTGTGAGAGTAAGATTTCTGATGGATTGGAAACTTCCCTTAACCCGCTTCCCTGCATTTCATAAATGCCGAGCTCGGCTGCTGCTCCAAACCTGTTTTTAATTGAGCGGAGAATGCGGTAAACATGATGCCTGTCGCCTTCAAACTGTAAAACGGTATCGACCATGTGTTCCAGTATTTTCGGCCCTGCAATGGCTCCATCTTTGGTAATGTGGCCAATTAAGAAAACTGGTACTCCTGTTTCTTTTGCAAAACGCAGTAATTCGGCTGTGCATTCCCGCACCTGCGATACACTGCCTGGTGTTGAATCGATATGAGCGGAATGCAGGGTTTGGATCGAATCGACCACCAGGATTTCAGGTTCGAGGATTTCAATCTGCTTAAAAATATTTTGAGTAGAAGTTTCGGTTAGGATATAACAATCAGACGATGGACTTTCTTTAATCCGCTCGGCCCTCATTTTAATTTGTTGTTCACTTTCTTCGCCCGAAATATAAAGCAGCTTTTTGCCTTTTAAGTTTAAAGCAAGTTGCAACATTAAGGTCGATTTGCCGATACCAGGCTCGCCACCAATTAAAACAAGCGAACCTTCTACCAATCCACCACCCAATACGCGATCGAGCTCTTTATCACCGGTTAATATGCGGCGTTCTGTTGAGGATTGAATCTCGTCTACCTTGCTCGGTTTGCTAAGTTTCCGGCTGGTGTTGTCGGTTTTCCAGGTAGGCACCGATGCAGGGCTTTTTTCTACGATTTCTTCAACAAAGGTATTCCACTGGTTACAAGAGGGGCATTTACCCAGCCATTTAGCCGATTCGTAGCCACAGCTCTGACAGAAATATGCAGTTTTTGATTTTGCCAATTGATTAAAATTTAGAGTACGAATTTAATCAAACCTCGCAGGTTTCACAAACCTGCGAGGTTTGTACTATGAACCATGGCCTCCCGTTGGTTGGAATTTGTAATCCTGACCGTGTGATCCACCTGAGAGGATTACAAATCCTTCGTACTGAAGTCGGGATTGCAAATCCCGACTAACTGAAGCCAACAAAAAAAGCCTGAATTTTTAAGTTCAGGCTTTCTGTTAAAATGTTTTGAGTTATAATTTAATCTCTTCATCCTTTGCAGAGATGAAGTGAAACTCAGTTAAATAATACGATGATTGCGCCTTCACCTTAATCCACTGGCCATATTTAAAGAACCAGCGGCGCTGAAGGTTGAAAATACCTTTGGTAATGTAAGCTTCAATGTAAGGGTGAACACATAGGGTTACACCTTTTTCATTTTGTTCTCTTAAAATATAATTAAGGTTGTTCTCAATATCATCCATTAAAACGATACTCGCTTTAATTTCTCCGGTCCCGTCGCAGGCCGGACATTTTTCTACCGTAACAATGTTCATTTCCGGACGTACACGTTGTCTGGTAATTTGTACCAAACCAAATTTGCTCGGAGGCAAAATGGTATGTTTAGCCCTATCCAATAACATCAGCTCACGCAAATAATCGAATAGCATTTTACGGTTTGTTGGTTTGTGCATATCGATAAAGTCGATTACCACAATACCACCCATATCGCGCAAGCGCAATTGACGGGCAATTTCTTTAGCCGCCTCTTTGTTTACCTGTAAAGCATTTTCCTCCTGGTTTTCTTTACTGGCAGTGCGGTTTCCACTATTCACGTCTATTACGTGGAGTGCTTCAGTGTGCTCTACCACAAGGTAAGCGCCACCGGGTAAGTTTACGGTTTTACCGAAAGCATTTTTAATCTGCTTTTCAACACCAAAATGATCGAAGATCGGTTCTTTCTGTTTGTACAGTTTCACAATTTTTTCCATTTCAGGAGAAATATCATGAACATAAGAACGGATATCGTCGTACAGTTCGGGTGTACTTACGTAAACGTTTGTAAAATCAGGATTCAGAATATCGCGTATTAACGTCGATGATCTGTCCATTTCTCCCCAAACTCTTTTTGAAGGTTCGGTTGATGGCACTTTTTTAGTGAAGTTTTCCCATTTTGCAATCAGATCCAAAAGATCTTTTTGCATTTCGGCAACCCCTCTGCCTTCAGAAACAGTTCTGATAATTACCCCAAAATTTTGAGGCTTAATACTTTCGATAATCTTCTTTAAACGATTACGTTCGGTATTACTTTTAATCTTTTTTGATACGGATATGGTATTGGAGAATGGCACCAGTACCACATACCTGCCGGCAATTGATAGATCGGAACTTAAACGCGGTCCTTTGGTAGAAATTGGTTCTTTAGCAATTTGTACGGGAAGGAGCATGTTTTTACTCAGCACATCAGAAATTTTGCCCGCCTTATTAATATCGGCTTCGAGCTTTAAATTATCTAATAATGTGCCTGTAACCGAGCCATTACGCTTGATCTTAGTTAGCTTAATTAAAGATTGCACCTGAGGGCCCAAATCAAAATAATGCAAAAATGCATCCTTTTCATAACCAACATCCACGAAAGCAGCATTCAGGCCGGGCATAATTTTTTTAATGCGGCCTAAATAAATATCGCCTACGGCGTAGTTATTATTGATTTGTTCTTTGTGAAGCTCAACAAGTTGTTTGTCTTCAATCAACGCTATGGTAACTCCGGCAGGAGTCGAATTGATAATTAATTCTTTTACCAACAGCTACAGATTTAAGGCTTTCGCCTA
>Ga0308165_1000516_pt1 | contig 70632 bp, 63 predicted proteins | sample PhyWR2_FD_201032 | JGI IMG/M metagenome (GOLD analysis project Ga0308165, IMG submission 201032) | Phyllosphere microbial communities from UC Gill Tract Community Farm, Albany, California, United States - DLSLW.R2 | ecosystem: Host-associated > Plants > Phyllosphere > Unclassified | place: USA... | reverse complement strand
AGGTTTTGACTTGAAAATTCAGTTAAGGTATTCTGTACTTGAATACGTACTTCTTTACCCCACTGCGCTACATTGACATCTCTTTTAAGAACTTGTTGATCTTCTAAACCTCACGGCCGATCGTTTTATATATCTTCTGGCTTGTATTCATTAAAGGTCTTTTTCATCCTTCAACTTCAACCAGCCTTTCAATTCTTTTTTTATCACCTTCCCGACATCCGCCGTTCTGGTTTCCCTTTCGTTTCCGTTTGGGATTGCAAAGGTAGGAAACTTTTTGTTATTCGCAAGAAAAATATTTTTTATTTTTTTCTCTAACTCTTTTCGTTGTTCTAAAGCTTAACCTTATATAACGTGTTCCTATTCTCTTTTCAATTTATCACCTTATCTCTCTTCTCTTCCTCTCTCACCGGCATCCCCTTCCTTCCGAAGCGGAGTGCAAAGGTAGAAAAAAATTATACCCACGCAAATACAATAAACAATATTTATGTGGTGAATACCCTAAAACGCTGTTTACCAATTAGAAAAATTTAAACAGCCCTTAAAAACAATTCGGACAATTTAAGTGTCTGGCACCCGCACGCATTCCTAACGAGTCTATCAGCAGGATTTCAAAGCGCATTAGCTCTAGTGAGGTGGCAAATGTTTTTTTCACCATATAGACATATAGGAGATGAAGATCAGATGCTCGTTTGTAACAGGCACATCATGCTGTTTGGGGTGGCAAATGTGTTTTCTCACCATATAGACATATAGGACATGAAGATCAGATGCTCGTTTGTAACAGGCACATCATGCTGTTTGAGGTGGCAAATAATATTTCACCATATAGACATATAAGACATGAGTACATTTCGCTTTGCTAAACACTGGCACTCATTTTTAAGGAAACCTTAAAGAGTTTATGGATAGTATTATCTCCCCTTTGTCCCAAATAAAAAGCTACTATCCCACTCATTAAAGAATGAGCAGGAGCAATTCACTTTACCAAACACAAAACAGCCAATTCCTTTACCCTTTGTTGGCCTCTTCTTTACCTATCCTTCGCTAATTCATTACCTCCGCTTTACCCAAACAGGTAAACAACAGGTAACCAAGTGGTAAACGAGGGGTTAACCTGGGGTTAACTTGGTACCTGCCTGACCTATTTGAAGACACGATCATTATTTCTTCATTGGGGTCAAAACGAAAAGGATAAATTAAGGAAGAAACAAGCAAAAAAACTTAGTACTGCCCTGTACTCAGCAAAACCAAAGTACATGCTTCGACAGGTTCAATACCATTCTGATCCAGTAACTTTTCAAGTTCATAGTTCTCTGTACCTGGATTAAAAATCACACGTTTAGGTTTGGTCTCTAAAATATAATTGTGATATTGCGGCTGTAGAGCCGGCCCAATATATAATGTGATCGTGTCAATATCATTATAAATTGTTCCAGGTTTTTCAATTTCCACGCCAGCAACTTCTCCTTTTTTAATTCCAACATTTACAATTTCATGTTGAAACCTTCTGAGCATGTGTGCAGCTTTGTAAGAATATCGATTCGCATCTGGCGAAGCCCCTATGATTAATGTCTTTTTCATTATAAAAAATTGAAGTAGTCAAAATTTGGATAAAAGCGAGATTTGACCTGCATGATAGGCATGATGCTGGATCAATCCGTTTAGTAGCTCGGCGTAGGTTACAACAGTATCAAGTGCCCGATCACGTTCATCATTTGTTTTATCGCCCCAAAAACTGCTTTTAATTTGTTCGCAAACACGGATCAATTCTTCATTGGCCACTCTGAAATCGAAAATAATCTGTTCCCACGCTGCAGCACTTTTAATTTCGGGCAAGGGCCAATCGCCAAGATCAGGTTCTGTAGCCGATTTCCCGATTAATCTGGCAGTAACTTCTTCTGTCCAGGAAGTTAAATGCAAAGCGATTTCGGCTACAGAGTGTGCACCCGGTACGAAGTGGCTAAATGCTTTCTGAGGATCTACGTTATTTAGGATTTGCATAACATGGTTTCCATGCCAGGCATCGCCATTAAAAGCTTTTTGAATTTCATGTGTTAGATTAAGCATAACCAAACAACAATTTGCAGATCTGAAAGTTTGTTAAAGAAATTTGGCAATTGCATTTGCACAGTTTACACCATCTATTGCTGCAGATACAATCCCTCCGGCGTAACCTGCACCTTCTGCACAGGGAAATAATCCTTGAACCTGAGGATGCTGATAGGTTTCTTTATCGCGCGGAATGCGCACCGGCGATGAGGTTCTGCTCTCTACGCCAACTAAAAGTGCTTCATTTGTATAGTATCCTTTTATTTTTTTCCCGAAGGCCGGTAATGCTGCCCGTAAGCTTTTGGAAACAAACTCAGGGAGAATATTATCCAGCATTGCACTTTTGGTTCCCGGCAGGTAAGAATTTTTTGGCAAATCTATAGACAATCGGTTGTTCACAAAATCTACCATCCGTTGTGCGGGTGCTACCAAATTTCCGCCACCAGTTTCAAAAGCAATTTTTTCTATCGAAGATTGAAAATTTAACATCCGAAGCGGATCATAGCCTTGAACATCCTCTAATGTTACCTGAACAACTGTGCCTGAATTGGCGTAAGGATTATTTCTTTTAGAAGGTGACCATCCGTTTACAACAATTTCATTTTCGCCAGTAGCACATGGCGCTATAATACCGCCGGGGCACATACAAAACGAAAACACGCCGCGCGGACCAACCTGTTCTACCAAACTGTAATATGCGGGAGGTAAAAATTCCGAGCGAATATCACAGTGATATTGCGCGGCATCAATTATTTGTTGTGGATGCTCAACCCTAACGCCTAAAGCGAAAGGTTTGGCTTCTATCAGAATATTCTTTTTATGCAAAAGTTCATAAATATCTCGTGCAGAATGTCCGGTGGCAAGAATAACCTGATCGGCCAGTAGTTTTTCTTCAAAATTGATTTCAATACCTTTTACTTTCCCAAATTCTACAAATAAATCTGTCATCTGACTATCGAAACGAACTTCACCTCCGGCATTTAAAATTGTTTCTCTAATTCCGGTGATGATGTGCGGCAACTTATTTGTACCAATATGTGGGCGAGCATCAATCAGAATATCCTTTTCGGCACCGTGATCTACAAAAACCTGCAATACTTTATTTATATCACCGCGTTTGTTTGATCTTGTGTATAATTTTCCATCAGAATAGGTTCCGGCTCCGCCTTCGCCATAACAGTAATTGGATTCGGTATTCACCAAACCTTGTTTATTAATGGCAGCCAAATCTCGTCGGCGTTGCTTAACATCTTTTCCACGCTCAATTACAATTGGTTTTAGACCATTTTCTATACATTGAAGTGCCGCAAATAATCCGGCCGGTCCGGCACCGATAATGAGTACCGATTTTGCATTTTTTACATTCGGGTAATGGATAACGTGTACATCTGGTGAAGGAATATCATCTATAAACGTTTTGACTTGAAGTCTGAAAATAACTTTGCGCGAGCGTGCATCAATGGATCTTTTAAGAATTTCATATCCTTTAATCCGATTTAAATTGATGTTTAAACCCTCAGAAAGCTTCTGTTTTATGACTTCCGTTTGCTCAACCTGGTGCGGGAGCAATGTAATTTCAATATCTTTTTGCATGAGACTGTCGGGTTTTTATCCCGAATAGCTACAAAGATAAAGCAAAATTTCAATTGCAAAAAAAATCAATTTTGTCGAGCAGATACAATTCTGACAGGTTGTTTTACTATTTAATGTACAAATGTCAGCTTTTATCGCTCTGCTGTAACAAAGGAACAGATTTTGATATCTAATTCGTAAATTGACCTATTCAATTGAAAAATAAGACAAAATCTATAAACATGAAAAGATTAGTATTTGGACTAATTGCTGCTGTTATCGCAGTAAGCACTTTAAGTTCATGCGGTTACAACAGCATTGTTAAACTGGATGAAAATGTTAAATCAAAATGGGGAACGGTTCAAACGCAATATCAACGCCGTGCAGATTTAATCCCTAACCTGGTTGCAACCGTAAAAGGTGCAGCAAAATTTGAACAGGGAACCTTAACTGCTGTAACCGAAGCTAGAGCAAAAGCAACACAAATGACCGTGAAGGCAGATGATCTTACACCAGAAAATATTCAGAAATTCCAAGCTGCTCAGGGACAATTAAGCCAGGCACTCGGAAAACTTTTATCTATTACAGAGAATTATCCGGAATTGCGTGCAACCCAACAATTCAGCGATCTTTCTGCACAACTGGAAAGTACAGAAAACAGAATTACTGTTGCCAGAAAAGATTTTAATGATGCTGTACAAGAATACAACAGCAAAATCAGGACCTTCCCGAACAACATGACATCTGGCATGTTCGGTTTTAAACCAAAAGGATATTTCGAAGCAGATGCAGCTGCAAAAGACGCTCCGAAAGTAGAATTTTAATTTCCATCACCTTCAATAAGGGTAATACGTGTTAATGTTCTAACATGGATTACCCTTTTTAATTTCAATTCATAAAATGTCAATATTCTCAGAAATTGAACAGGATAAAATCGCGGCAGCCATATCTCTGGCAGAAAAAACAACATCTGGAGAAATCAGAATTGCTATCGATAAACATTGCGAAGGCGATGCTTTTGAAAAAGCAGTAGAATATTTCGGAAAGTTAGATATGCACAATACTGCTTTACGTAATGGTGTATTGATTTACCTTGCGCATGTAGACCATAAATTTGCCATAGTTGGCGATAGCGGGATCAATAAAGTTGTACCGAACGATTTTTGGGATACCGCGAAAATTGCGATGACTGCACATTTTGCCAAAGGCGATTTGGCAGATGGCCTTGTAGCCGGAATTTCTTTAGCGGGTGAACAACTGGCTTCATTTTTTCCGCCACAAGCTGGCGATATCAACGAACTTCCAAATGATATTGTATACCTGGACCGAAAGGACAATAAATAATAGCCGAACATTGCATTCGGATTGTGCCATGTTTTTGTTGGCATTACGATATAAATCAATCCGAAAGCCAGATCTCATTCAAAATGAAAAAAATATTTTTAATATCCTTTCTAAGTTTACTCAGCTGTTTAGCCTTTGCGCAGAATTTTCCGGAGAAACCAACAACACTTGTAAATGATTATGCCGGTGCGCTCTCGGAAAGTCAACGCCAAGCACTTGAGCAAAAATTGGTTGCTTTTGATGACAGTTCTTCAACGCAAATTGCCATTGCTATTCTAAAATCTGTTGGTGATTATGACATTAACGAATATGCTGTAGAACTGGGCCGAAAATGGGGCGTTGGCCAAAATGGCAAAAACAACGGAATCATGATTGTGGTAGCCATTGGCGATCGTAAAATCTCTATCCAAACTGGCTATGGCCTGGAAGGCGCACTACCTGACGTGTATGCACGGCGTATTATTGATGGTGATGTAAAACCAAATTTTAAAGTTGGCAATTATTATCAGGGTTTGGATGATGCTACAACTTCCATAATCCAATACACTAAAGGTGAGTACAAAAACGATAAGGTACGCAGCAAGGCACAGAAAAATGGTGGCGGCGGAAGCGTGGCCATTATTGTAATCATCGTGATCATTATTATCATCATCTTAAGAAAAGGCGGCGGAGGAGGAAGTCAGATTATTGGTGGAAGAGGTGCATCCAATGCATTATTCTGGGCAATGTTATTTGGCGGAAGTGGAGGAAGAGGCGGCAATAGCGGCTGGGGCGGAGGTTCATCTGGCGGAGGCGGAGGTTTTGGCGGTTTCGGTGGTGGAAGTTTTGGCGGAGGCGGATCTAGCGGAAGTTGGTAATGGCTGGCCTATCGGTTTATTAGTCATTGATTCATTTGCCACAAAACAATATTCGAACCGATTAGTCTGTTTAAATCAGACACTAATCTGGTTCATTTGCTCATTTGTTTCGAACTCAGCTCTGAGTCTGAACTAAACACATTGAACTAAAATGTATAGAAAAGATTTAATAACAGCAGAAATTCAAAAGCTCGCAGAGGTTTTAGCTAAAATTATGGGTCTGAAGCTCGAAGGAAAATTTAACGAGGCCGGTATCTTATTTAACAATACTATAGAATCGGGATTTGGCTTGCCTCTTGACATTCTGCACACACAGGAATTATCCATTTTTGAAAGCTGGCTGAAAGAAAGCAATCTTCCACCAGAAAAACTTGATTCTTTAAGTGAATTTCTATATTACGAACTTGGCGTAGGCCCAGAACGGAATGCCGTTGTTGCTCCAAAGTTAAATGTAGTATACAATTATTTGTCTGATGAACATAAAATTGTGCACCTGGTGAATCTGCATCGTCAAAAAACCATACAGCAATATTTATAAAAAACACATCGCTCTGCGATAAAATATATTAAACATGATTATAGAAAAGTGGCAAAGATTGGCCTCTAAATATTTGGTTCGGGAGAAATGGGCAACATTACGTGTTGATGAAGTTAAGCTTCCGGATGGTGTAGTTAAAGATGATTATTACGTGCTCGAATATCCAAATTGGGTAAATGCAATTGCCCTTACCGAAAAAGGTAAAATAATTATGGTGCGCCAGTATCGCCACGCCGGAGATATTGTATCTCTTGAAGTGCCTGGCGGCGTAATTGACGGAGATGAAGAACCAGAATTTGCAGTAAAACGCGAGCTGCTGGAAGAAACTGGTTACAGTTTTAAAACCTGTAAGCAAATAGCAGAGCTGTATCCTAACCCGGCGACAGGCAACAACCGTACCTTCACATTTTTCTTAACTGGAGGCATTAAAACTCATGAGCAACATTTAGATGAACACGAGATTTTAAATGTAGAGGAATACACGATATCAGAAGTAAAACACCTTTTAACAGAAAATAAAATTGCCCAAGCACTTCATGTTGCGGCGTTGCATTATGGTTTGGCCGAGCTAGACAAACTGGTTTAAGATCTTTTTTGCTATTCCAGTAAACTAAAAAAGTCTCGCAAATGCGAGACTTTTTTAGTTTATAACAAGCTTAAATAAATTAGCTCATTTTTAATTTTTTCTGGATATCCTGTACGTAAGCTTTAAATTTTTTATCGGTATCAATTAAATCTTCTACCGTTTGACAAGCATAAATCACCGTACTGTGGTCGCGTCCACCAAAAAATGCACCTATAGTTTTTAACGAAGATTTGGTATGGCTTTTTGATAAATACATAGAAATTTGACGAGCTTGCACGATTTCGCGTTTACGCGTCTGCGATTTCACCATATCTACTGGTACTTCAAAATACTCACAAACCAATTTCTGGATGTACTCCATTGAAATTTCTTTAGAAGTATTTTTAATAAAATTCTTCAACATTTGTTTCGCAAGGTTAAGATCAATCTCTTTTTTATTCAAAGTAGCTTGCGCCAATAATGAAACCATTGCACCTTCAAGTTCACGAACATTATTGTCAATATTATGTGCAACGTATTCGACAACTTCGCCAGGCAATTCGATACCATCAGCATACATTTTTTTGCGAAGAATGGCAATACGGGTTTCCAGATCCGGGATTTGCAAATCTGCAGACAAGCCCCATTTAAAACGACTCAATAAACGCTCTTCTAAACCTGCTAAATCTTTTGGTGCTTTATCTGAAGTTAAAATCACTTGTTTGCCAGATTGGTGCAAGTGATTGAAGATATGGAAAAAGATATCCTGTGTTTTTTCCTTTCCAGCGAAATTGTGAACATCATCCATAATGATTACATCCATTGCCTGATAAAAGTTTACGAAATCATTAATCGTGTTGTTTTTAAGGGAATCCACGAACTGCTGGCAGAATTTTTCGCAGCTTACATAAATCACCAGTTTATCCGGCATACTGCGTTTGATCTCATTTCCGATGGCTTGAGACAAGTGGGTTTTACCTAGTCCAACTCCACCATAAATCATAAGTGGGTTAAACGAAGTACCACCCGGTTTTGCAGCAACAGCATAACCGGCAGAGCGTGCTAAACGGTTACAGTCGCCCTCAATGTAATTTTCGAAAGTGTAATTACCATTTAATTGTGGGTCAACATTTAATTTCTTTAATCCTGGGATAATAAAAGGATTTTTAATATCCTTATTAATTGCCACAGGGATTGGCATAGATTGTACCTTCGCTTCAGCTCCATTTCCATTTGAAGGCATATTGGTTGTATACGGATTTCCACTGTTTGATGATTTATCCACAACAATGTTATATTCCAGGCGGCCATCTTCTCCCAGTTGCTTTTTTACTGTTTTGCGTAGCAACCCTACATAATGTTCTTCAAGCCATTCGTAAAAGAACAAACTCGGTACCTGTATGGTTAAAACCTTGCCTTCCAATTTTAGCGCGGTAATTGGCTCGAACCAAGTTTTGAAGCTTTGGTTCGGGATATTATCCTTAATAATTTGAAGACAGTTATTCCACACTTCTGTACAAGTTTTTTCCATTGCGATTTCTATAATTTATTGATTTACAATACCGATATGAGTTAACGGAGTGCTCCGTTTCGGGACTTCGAATTTGAGGAAAATTATCAACATTCTAAACAAAAATTTCAAATAATTCGTAACCCGCTGATAAGGAATATAGTAGCAAGGTTAACCTCAATTTTTTATGTGGATAACTATTTATTAACATGTGTTATCCACATTTACGCCCTTTTTATGCATTCTACGCCAGTTTTTCCAAATCGCCCATCAAAAAGCAATTTTTAAGCCAGTGTTCCTCAACGCACGCGACCAGAATCTATATACATAAAAAAAATACTTACCCTACTGATTATCAAACATATGTTTTTTAAATAAAATTGAAACCCTGCGCCCATCCATTCCGGTTAACTAAATACCTTTACCCTTACCGACCTATATTCCAGTCAGTTGTAACAATATACAAATCTTTTAGTATTCTCCAAATACCAAACGAAACCGATCAGCTATCTCTCCAAGAGTAGCATAACATTCTACGGCATCAATTATTAAAGGCATTAAGTTGGAATCTGTTCGCGCGGCATCTTCCAGTCTGTTTAGTGCTGCCTCAACCGCTTGTTTACTGCGCTGGCTTTTGAGTTTATTCAATTTATCCGTTTGAATTTTCCGTATAGAATCGTCTACATTAAAAACCTCTGTGTCACTGTTTTCTTGCTGAACAAACTTATTTACGCCCACAAGAATCCTCGATTCATTTTCCAGATCATTCTGATATTGATAAGCCGACGCAGCTATTTCATCTTGCATATATCCATTTTCAATGGCTTGCACAGATCCGCCCATTGCATCAATTTTATCGATGTATAACCAGGCTGCATTTTCGATTTCATCTGTCAGGTTTTCTACGAAAAAAGAACCAGCCAAAGGATCTACGGTATCTACCACTCCACTTTCAAATGCAATAATTTGCTGCGTACGCAAGGCGATTTTTGCCGCTGACTCTGTTGGTAAAGAAAGTGCTTCATCGTAACCATTGGTATGTAATGATTGTGTTCCGCCAAGCACAGCTGCCATTGCCTGGTTGCTTACACGGATGATATTGTTCATAGGCTGTTGTGCAGTTAAGGTAGAACCTCCGGTTTGTGTATGGAAACGCAACATTTGTGCTTTCGGATCTGTTGCGCCCAGCTGTTGGGTAATCTTAGCCCACATACGCCGCGCAGCTCTGAATTTAGCAATCTCTTCAAAGAAATTATTATGGCAATTGAAAAAGAATGAAAGCCGTTTAGCAAATACATCTATATTCAGTTTTTTGCTCAAAGCTGCCTGTAAATAAGCTTTACCATTCGCCAGCGTAAATGCCAGCTCCTGAACCGCCGTAGAGCCGGCTTCCCGAATATGATAACCTGAAATTGAGATGGTATTCCATTTCGGCACCTCTATGCTGCAATACTCAAAAATATCAGTAATCAGACGCATGGAAGCTTTTGGCGGATAGATATAAGTTCCTCTTGCAGCATATTCCTTAAGAATATCGTTCTGTATTGTACCTGAAATCTGTTTTAAATCTGCACCTTGCTTTTTGGCCAACGCAATATACATGGCAAGTAGAATAGATGCGGTGGCATTAATTGTCATGGAGGTCGTAATTTTTTCAAGGGATATTCCTTCGAAAAGTAATTCCAGATCTTCCAATGAATCTATGGCAACACCAACTTTACCCACTTCCCCATCGGCCATGTCATGATCAGAATCATAACCAATTTGAGTAGGCAAATCAAATGCAACAGATAACCCCATAGTGCCCTGACTTAAGAGGTAATGATAGCGCTTATTAGATTCTTCTGCAGTTGAAAAGCCTGCGTACTGGCGCATCGTCCATAAGCGCCCACGATACATATCCTTCTGAATGCCCCGCGTAAAGGGGAACTCGCCGGGGCTTTCTGTCATCGGCGTTGCCGATGTATAAATTTCTTTTATTTCTATTCCAGAACTTGTACTGTGTTTTTTGGCAGTCATAAACGATTACATTTGGCCGGAATTAATACATCCTGTTTCGCCAATATGCGATATTAACGTATTAAAACAAAGCTTGAATATCTTTTTTTACCAACTCCATCGTTAAATCGTAAGGATTGTCGCTAATTGATGCCATGTGCTGAAGAATTAATTTGCTTAAATCAACTCCATTAGCATCTGGAGGCAATCCCTGAACCGCATTATTTATCATAGCGATCGTATCTTCCTTGAGTTTACGCACAACTGTCCAGGTTTCACTGCCTACATACAACTGTTGCGTAATATTGTGCTGATACTCTGTACGAATTTCCTGAACAGCAACAGACTGCAACACAGAAACTGTAATTCCTTGCTGATGAAGGCGCAGCAGGAGATTTGTCGGATTGATACGGTCGATAAATAAGATGAGACGTTCATATGCCTGCAACCGTAAAGGCAAAAGTTCCTTTTTGTTCTGATTGAGCTGTTCCAATTTCCTCAGATCAAAAAACTGCTGTAGATCTTTATTGATGATGAAGTAAATGGCAATCAACGCAGAAAATAATCCTAGAAATAAAATTACGACGTCTGTAATAACCTTTTGGATGTTCATATATATTGTTTAAGTAAGGTAATTTTGTATCCCTCAAAAACAAAAATGTGTATTATTATTTATATTTGTAACAGTTAAAAATTTAAAATCATGAGTACAACAGTTGAAACATCATTTGCTCCAGTAAGTTTTTCGGAAGGTGCCTCAAAAGAACTGCATAAATTAAAAGATCAGCAAGAGATAGGTGAAGATTATGGCCTAAGGGTTGGCGTTGAAGGTGGTGGTTGTGCAGGTATGAACTATATTTTAGGATTTGACCACAAAAAAGACGGCGATCAGGAATTTTTCATTGATGGCATTAAAGTTTTTATGAATAAGGCACACCAAATGTATCTTATGGGTATGATGATTGATTGGCAGGATGGACTAAACTCCCGCGGATTTACTTTTATTAATCCAAATGCAACCAGCACTTGCGGTTGCGGAACCAGTTTCTCGGCATAATATTACATTATTTAATAATTCATTGAACGTTTCTGATTATTTCAGGAACGTTTTTTTTTTGAAATTAGAAATTACATTGCCAACTTCTGCTACTTCATGTTTATTTACAATAACATCCGTAAGCATCATAACTTAAAGAGCAAAACCGCCCATCCTAAATAAATCCTCATCAAAATATTTAAATAGGCTCAGCAAATTAGACTTTGGCTGAGCATTTTTAGCAAAATTTGCATTTGGAGCGCATACTACTGGAATTTATAACCAGTTTTATAGGCTTATCCTGATAATTATTGTATTTTACATAACCAAGAGATATACGAATCTAAATAATTTCTTCAAAATACAACAAATGAATGAGCTACTGCTACACTATCGGCAATTACACATACCGCTTTGAAAGTCTGAAAGTCTTGTTGGCTAAAGCCAGCCCTGCCCGTTCTGGTGATATTTTAGCTGGTCTCACCGCTCAAAGTTACGAAGAACGCGTGGCTGCCCAGATTGCATTATCTGATGTTGCACTCGAAGACTTTCTGGAAGACCTTGTTATCCCTTATGAAGGTGACGAAATCACTCGTCTCATTGTTGACACACACGATGCTGATGCATTTTCTAAAGTAAAATCCCTGACAATAGGCAGTTTCAGAGATTGGCTTTTGAGTGATGAGGCCAATACCGAGACCTTACCCCTCGTTTCTAAAGGCCTTACGCCTGAAATAGTTGCAGCCGTATCTAAAATTATGCGCAACCAGGACCTGATATTGGTTGCAAAAAAATGCACCGTAGTTACAAAATTCAGGAACAGCCTCGGTTTAAAAGGACACATGAGTGTACGGTTACAGCCAAACCATCCAACAGATGATCCAAAAGGAATTGCTGCAAGCATTATAGATGGATTATTGTATGGAAGTGGAGATGCCGTTATTGGAGTTAATCCTGTTACCGATGACCCTAACAACACCAGCCGTCTACTACATATGCTCGATGAGCTAATCCACAACCTTTCCATACCAACTCAGAGTTGTGTGCTTAGTCATTTAACCACAACCTTAACTTTAATAGAAAAAAAAGTACCAGTTGATCTTATTTTTCAATCCATCGCCGGAACGGAAAAAGCGAACAAAAGCTTTGGGATTGACCTCAAATTATTAGACGAGGCATATGCAGCCGGAATTGCGTTAAACCGTGGAACCCTTGGTCAGAATTTTATGTATTTCGAAACCGGACAGGGAAGCGCACTTTCGGCAAATGCACACCATGGCGTTGATCAGCAAACTTGCGAAACACGCGCTTACGCCGTAGCCAGAAAATACAATCCTTTCATGGTAAATTCGGTTGTCGGTTTTATTGGTCCGGAGTATCTTTTTGACGGTAAACAGATTACCCGCGCAGGACTTGAAGATCATTTTTGCGCAAAGCTGATGGGACTTCCAATGGGTATGGATATTTGCTATACAAATCATGCGCAGGCCGATCAGGACGACATGGATAATTTACTCACTTTACTAGGTGTTGCCGGAATAAATTTTATCATGGGTGTGCCTGGAGCAGATGACATTATGCTCAATTACCAGTCGACCTCATTTCATGATGCATTATACCTCCGCAAGGTGCTAAATTTAAAACCAGCCCCAGAGTTTGCCATCTGGCTGGAGCATCAAGGCTTGATGGATCAATCTTTAAACACAATCACCAATCCTGCTTTAGCAACAGAATTTAGAAAATACTTACAGCAACATGGTTGACCTGCAAAAAAACGAAGATTGGGCAATATTAAAACAACTTACCGATGCCCGTGTAGCTCTAGGTAGAACCGGAGTTTCTTTACCTACCAAAGCACTTCTGGAGTTTAAACTGGCACATGCACATGCTAAAGATGCGGTCTATTCTATACAAAATAGCCAAGCAATTGCAGGTTTTTTGGAAGAGCAATCTCAAGAATATTTGTCGGTTAAAAGCCAGGCAGACACCAGGGATGTGTATTTGCAAAGACCAGACTTAGGGAGAAGATTAAACCTGGAATCTTTTAAGTTGCTAAGCGATTTGCATTGTAGCCCGTCAAATATATGTATCGTATTGGCAGATGGACTTTCGGCGATTGGAATAAATACATATATCTCAGAAATTTTATTGATTCTTATTCCTCAGATTAAACAATCTGGCTTTTCATTAAGTCCGGTTGTGCTGGCAGAACAGGCCCGTGTTGCACTTGGCGATGAAATTGGTTCTTTGCTGAAAGCGGATCTTACAATACTATTTATTGGCGAAAGACCAGGACTTACAGCTGCAGACAGCGTTGGTTGTTATATTACTTACAAACCAAGCATCGGTACCACTGACGAATCCAGAAACTGTGTAAGTAACATCAGAAATAAGGGTTTAGTTGTTCATCAGGCTGTAGAAAAAATTATGTACCTTATCCAACAGTCTTTAAAATTAAAATTGAGCGGAGTTCAGCTTAAGGACTTATCCTCTGCTAAAAGTATAGAAAAAAATGGTATGCTGTAACAATTTGACAAGTGCGGTTGTCTTAACCCGAAAACCGCCAGAAGGTTTACTATCTTGCTGCTAAATGAACTATAAAGAAAACATCAGACTTGCGCTTGAATCTATAAAAAGCAACAGACTTCGCACTATGCTTACAGCGCTAATTATTGCTATTGGTTTGATGGCTTTAGTGGGCATTTTAACGACTTTAGATGCAGTAAAAAAAAGCATGACTGATGCTTTTAGCAGCATGGGTGCAAATTCATTTACCATCCGCAACCGCGGAACAGGAATCCGAATTGGTTCTGGTAAACGGCCGAAACCTTTCGAATCTATTCGATATGAAGACGCCGTAAAGTTTAAAGACAACTTAAATGCGCCAGGTACAGTGGCCGTAAGTGTTGTGGCCAGTGGCGGTTCTACAGTAAAATATGGCAGCATCAAAACCAACCCGAATATCAATGTTCAGGGTATAGATGAAAATGGTTTAAGTGCACAGGGTTTAAATCTTTCAGAAGGACGAAATTTCAGCAAAGCAGAAATTCAAAGCGGCAACAATGTGTGCATTGTTGGAGGCGAAGTAGTGAGTAAACTTTTCAAGGACGAAGAGCCTTTAGAAAAACTAATTAATGTTGGCAATAACCGATTCAGGATTATTGGCATTTTAGCAAAAAAAGGTTCTAGTATTGGGTTCAGTGGAGACAGAGCCGTATACGTACCTCTGATTAAGGCAAAACAAATTAACTCGAATGCAAATCCTTCTTATACGATTACCGTATCTGTGCAGGACAACAATATGATGGATAATGTAATTGGCGAATCTACATCATTATTCAGAAACATCAGAAAAGTAAAAGTTACGCAACCCAATAATTTTGAGATTACGAAAAGTGATGCTGTTGCACAAACCTTATTTGAGCAACTTGCTGCCGTAGCTATCGGCGGTATTCTAATCGGGATTATTACTTTAATCGGTGCGTCGATTGGTTTAATGAATATTATGCTGGTCTCGGTTACGGAGCGTACACGTGAGATTGGAATCCGCAAAGCCATTGGTGCAAATCCTTCAGTAATTCGACGTCAGTTTTTAATTGAAGCGGTAGTAATTTGTTTAATGGGTGGTGCTTTGGGAATTTTTCTGGGCATCGTACTTGGAAACATCATCTCTTTGGCCATGGGCGGCGCATTTATTATCCCGTGGTTGTTTATTATTCTTGGATTTATCCTTTGCGTACTGGTTGGTATCGGATCCGGATATTACCCTGCAAAAAAAGCCTCTAAGCTTGATCCGGTAGAGGCCTTACGTTACGAATAACTTGCAGAATTGAACAATAGGAAGATTAGATAATTGTGTTATACAATTGATGCTGACTTAGCAGTTGCTGCATTAAAGGTGTAGACAAGCTATTTTCTAGCGCAGCTGCGTGTTTCAGGTGGTGCATGTCTGTACCGATAAAATCTACCATGTGGCTTTCTGCCATTTCCTCTGCAACACGTTTTGCTCCAGAACCATAATATCCCGTTAGGGCAATCGAATTTAACTGCAGTAAGCACCCGGTTTCCTTAATTTGCTGATAATATTCCATCGAGCTGTAATAATACGGGTAACGTTCTGGATGCGCCAAAACGGGCTGATAACCGGCATCTTGTATTTTCCGGATAAAATCAAATAAGTTTTGTGGTGCATTTACAAAAGAAAGCTCAAATAAAAGGTAGTTTTTCCCGAAGGTGAGCACTTCTTTCTCTCTTACTTTTCTTTCTAAAGTTTCATCTAGATAATATTCTGCGGCGGCATTTACTTCCAGATCAATTTCAGCATCGAATAAGCCTTTGCGCAAAATATCTAGTGCACGGTTAATGGTGTCTGGCGTATTGCGAAAAAAATCGGCCATTACGTGCGGCGTCGCGAAAAGGCGCTCAAAACCCAGTGCTTTAAAGCGTTTTGCAAGCAAAATAGAATCGTTAAGGTTCTGTGCACCATCATCTATTCCCGGCAGAATATGCGAGTGCATATCCGTTTTAACAACTGAGAAATCAAATTCGGGGGCTATCTTTTTCTTTTTGAATAATCCGAACATATGAGCATTTATTACTGGCCAATTTCTTTTGGCAAATTTTCGGCCTCTGCCGATATTGCCAGTTTTGACGAATAGATTTTTTTCAATAAAGCGTTAAAATCTGCACTTAGATCAAACTGTAGGTCTTCATGCAGTTTTTCAAATTTATTCATCGTCACCTTTACGGTTTTGATGTAGTAGGCATAAAATAAGAAAAGATAATCGCGGTAGCCAAAAATAGAACGTTTGTACTCTACCGGAATGGCATTAAGAACAAAGATTTTAAGTTCTACTTCACCAAGCGGATCTTTGGTAACTTTATAAAAATGATTAACAGATGTGATCATTTTGCGCACAATAGCCAATGCTTCCTTTGCATTAAGCGTTTTTAATGCAGAAATCTGATCTTTTACATCGGTTTTTATCTGTTCCTTCCGATCCTCCAGATCGCTTTCATCTTCAAGTAATTTAAAATGAAGATGTTCTGTGAGCACTTTGTCTTTGGCAATCAGGCGCAACAATAATTTATCCTTCTCTTTCGGAGGTAAATCTGTAATTGCCGATTTTAAGTTTTTATGCTCTGAAAGTTTCATTTAAAACGGATTTGCTTTAATGTATTGTTCCCACTCCCATGCCGATCTCATCATCTCGTTAATATCCAACTCTGCTTTCCATCCCAATTCTGTATTGGATTTCTTTACGTCTCCATAAATCTGAACAATATCTCCTACCCTGCGCGGGCCGATTTTGTAATCCAGCTTTGCTCCTGTAGATTGCTCAAAAGCTTTGATAATTTCTAAAACGGAAGATCCTTTTCCGGTACCGATATTAAATACATCGTAATTTGAAGTCGATTTTCCTTCTTCCAATCTTTTTATTGCTGCAACATGTGCTTTTGCCAAATCGACAACATGAATATAATCGCGAATGGCCGAGCCATCTGGCGTTTCATAATCATCGCCATAAACGGTAATTGGGCCACGTTTTCCGATGGCAGATTGTGTGATAAAAGGAACCAGGTTTGCAGGAACACCATTTGGCAACTCGCCAATTAATGCAGTTTTGTGCGCGCCTACCGGATTAAAATAACGCAAAGCGATCACATTCAGATCTGGCGTTACGGCTGCAGTTTCGGCTAAAATTTCTTCGGCAATTTGTTTGGTATTGCCATAAGGCGATTCGGCTTTTTTTACCGGTGCAGCTTCTGTTACCGGAAGTTGATCTGGCTGGCCATAAACCGTACAAGAAGAAGAGAAAACAAAATCAATTTTACGGTTAAATGCCGTTAACAGGTTTATCAGACCATAAAAATTGTTTTTATAATATTTTAGCGGTTTTTCAACCGATTCACCTACCGCTTTAGAAGCTGCAAAATGGATAATTCCGGTAACATCGGGATTGGCATCTGCGAAATCCTGAACAGACTGTTCATCTTGTAAATCAATCTCCACAAAATCAAACCACTTATCGGTGATGGTGTGCAACTGATCTACAATTTTGATGTTAGAGTTGGAAAGGTTATCAATAATTACAACCTCGTAACCTGCATTATGCAGTTCAACAACGGTATGCGAACCTATGTATCCGGTTCCGCCGGTAACTAAAATTTTGCTCATCTTATCGGTTATATGTGGTAAAATCTTTATGCTCTATTTTTGATAATGCCTCTGCAGAAAGTGATTTGAAATATTCATAAGTAATTTTCAATCCTTCTGCCCGTCCAACTTTTGGTGTCCAACCCAACAATTCCTGTGCTTTTGTAATATCTGGCCGGCGCTGTTTTGGATCATCCTGAGGAAGTTCTTTGTATACAATTTTTTGTGAAGTACCTGTAAGCTTAATAATCTCTTCACAGAATTGTTTGATGGTAATTTCATCCGGATTGCCAATATTCACCGGACTTGCATAATCGCTCATCAACAAACGGTAAATCCCTTCAATCAAATCGTCTACATAACAAAATGAACGGGTTTGGCTGCCATCGCCGAAAACGGTTAAGTCTTCACCGCGCAAAGCCTGACCAATAAATGCAGGCAATACTCGTCCGTCATTCAATCGCATTCTTGGTCCGTAGGTATTAAATATACGTACAATGCGGGTTTCCACTCCGTGAAAAGTATGGTAAGCCATGGTAATCGCTTCCTGGAAACGTTTTGCTTCGTCATAAACACCACGTGGACCAACCGGATTTACATTCCCCCAATATTCTTCGGGCTGTGGATTTACATTTGGATCACCGTAAACTTCAGATGTAGATGCAATGAGCATTCTGGCGCCTTTATTTCTGGCTAATCCCAACAGGTTGTGTGTGCCTAAAGAACCTACTTTTAGCGTTTGAATTGGGATTTTAAGATAATCTATCGGACTGGCAGGCGAAGCAAAATGTAAAATATAATCTAACTTGCCCGGAACATGAACAAACTTGGACACATCATGATTGTAAAACTCAAAATTTTCCAGTTTGAAAAGATGTTCAATATTGGCTAAATCTCCGGTAATCAGATTATCCATTCCAATTACATGATAGTCTTCCTTGATAAAACGATCGCAAAGATGCGAGCCTAAAAAACCTGCTGCACCGGTAATTAATATCCTTTTTCTTCCCATTTTAATCTATCAACTTTCTTCCAATACTGTTGTAATAATATCCAAGGTCTATCATTTTCTGAAGATCGTACAGGTTACGTCCATCGAAAATGACCTTATTTTTCAGAATGTTATCAATTTTATCGAAATCGGGATTGCGGAAAACCGACCATTCTGTTGCGATAAGCAGCGCATCTGCATTTTCTAACGCTTCGTACTGGTTTTTCGCATAGTTAACGCTGTCGCCAATTAAGGCTTTTACATTTTCCATTGCCTCAGGATCAAAAACAGTTACAGTTGCTCCGTTTTTAAGCAAATTGTCAATAATATATAAAGCTGGCGCTTCGCGGATATCATCTGTTTCTGGTTTAAAAGCCAAACCCCAAAGGGCAAAATGTTTGCCTTTTAAATCGTGTTTATAGTATTTAGAAACTTTATCAACCAGAATGGTTTTCTGTTTTTCATTGACTTCCATCACTGATTTTAGAATCTGGAAATCATACGCATAATCATCAGAAGATTTTACCAATGCCTGCACATCTTTCGGAAAACAAGAACCTCCATAACCTACACCTGGAAACAGAAATCTTTTACCTATCCGGTCATCAGAACCAATTCCTCTACGTACCGCGTCAACATCTGCACCTACCAATTCGCAAAGATTTGCAATCTCATTCATAAACGTAATTTTCGTCGCCAGAAATGAATTTGCTGCATATTTTGTGAGTTCAGAAGAACGCTCATCCATAAACAGAATCGGGTTTCCCTGGCGCACATAAGGGCCATACAATTCGCCCATTATTTTTTTAGCTTTTTCGCTTCTTGTGCCCAACACCACGCGGTCTGGTTTCATAAAATCATCAACAGCAACACCTTCACGTAAAAATTCAGGGTTTGAAACCACATCAACTTCTACGTTTGTATTGTCTGTAAATACGGCTTTCACTTTATCTGCAGTGCCTACCGGAACGGTAGATTTATTGACAATAATTTTGTATTCTGTAATCAATTTTGAAATGTCTTTTGCAGCACCTAAAATGTAAGAAAGGTCTGCTGCGCCATCTCCACCCGGAGGCGTTGGCAAAGCCATAAAAATGATTTGCGATTCTTTAACTGCATCTGCAAGGTTTGTTGTAAAAACAAGTCTTCCTTGCTCAATATTTCGGTGAAAAAGAAGGTCTAATCCCGGTTCATAAATCGGAACTTCACCATTCTGCATTTTATTAACTTTTGCCTCATTAATATCTACACATATTACATCGTTTCCTGTTTCGGCTAAACAGGTTCCGGTAACCAAACCTACATATCCGGTACCAATAACGGCTATCTTCATATATTTTTAAGCTTTTTAAATATATTCGTTTTATCTTGGTCACGAAGATAGGAATTTACGTCAATGCTTTTACTTTACATTTCAGGAATTAGGCTCTACAGTTTCATAATTTGGATATTTTCGTTTTTTAATAAAAAAGCAAAACTATTCTGCGAAGGCCGGAAAGACATTTTTGAAACCATCAGAACTACAATTAATCCAAATGACAGGCACATCTGGTTTCATTTTGCGTCGTTAGGCGAATTTGAACAGGGACGGCCAGTTTTGGAAAAACTGAAGACCCAACATCCTGAAAAGAAAATCGTTGTTACCTTTTTTTCTCCTTCGGGATATGAAATTCGTAAAAATTATGCACTGGCGGATGTTTTTTACCTTCCTATGGATTCTGCACGTAATGCTGCTAAATTTCTCGATCTGATAAATCCAGAACTGGTTATCTTCACGAAATACGAATTCTGGCATTTCTATTTTAAAGAGCTGAGAAAAAGGCAAATTCCTTTATATGTAATCTCCGGAATTTTTAGACCAAAGCAGGCTTTCTTTAAATGGTATGGGCATTTTTACAGAAATATTTTGCAATGCGTAACCCATTTTTTTGTTCAAAATACAGAAAGTAAAACGCTGTTAAATGCCATTGGCATTTGTGAAGTAAGCATTAGCGGAGATACCCGTTTTGACCGCGTGTACGAAAATGCAATGGCGCCGCGAAGCATAGCTGAAATTGAAACTTTTGTGGGGACGAGCAATTGCCTGGTATGTGGCAGTACGTGGCCAGATGATGAAAAGATTTTAACAGTACTTCCTTCGCAATTCCCGGAATGGAAATTTATTATCGCACCGCATGAAATTCACGGTTCGCATATTTCAGAGATAGAAAAACTTTTTCCGGAAGCGATTAAATTTTCAGACTGGAAGTTAAAACCAGAAACAAGTAACGATCAAAACATCTTGATTATTGATAACATCGGTATGTTATCTGCTTTGTATAGCTACGGCAAAGTCGCTTATATTGGTGGCGGTTTCGGGACCGGGATACACAACACTTTAGAGGCTGCAGCCTTTGGTTTGCCTGTTATTTTTGGCCCCAAATACGATAAATTCCAAGAAGCGAAAGACTTACTCCAAATTGGCGCTGCAAAAAGTATTTCATCTGCTGATGAATTACTCGAGGCTTTTAAATTTTCTATAGCGAATGCGGCCAGCGAAAAAGCCCGTGGTTATGTAAATGAGAAAAAAGGTGCTACTGAGATGATTTTGAGGGAAATTGGATAGTTGGTACTGAAATAGTCAGTAAAGAGAACCAAGTTGTTGGTAAAAAATTGTCAGTAAACTGTACAAAACATCAAGTACAAAGTGACGGCAATGAACTTGTTATGACATCTACACCAAACGCTAGCCGTTCGATGTCAATTGCTCTTCGCTCCGCGCTAACCGCTCTCCGCTAAATTTTATCTACGCGTACCCAATCCATTCCGGCCGCAATTGCAGAATCTACACCAGGCTGGCCATCTTCGAAAACTAAACATTTGGAAGGGTCTACACCCAATTTTTCTGCGGCAGCTAAAAAAGGATCGGGAAAAGGTTTTCCGCGTTCAGTTTCTCCGGCACAAACCAAAACTTCTACAAATGGCAAAAGTCCAAGTAAATTCAGCGTTCTTTCTACACTAGGTCTTCCACTCCCTGAAACTACTGCAATGCGCACTTTGCCTGCGTGTTGTTTTAAATGCTGAGCAACAAATTCAATAGGTTGGGTTTGATCAATATAATCTTCAAAAAATGCAGCATATTTTTCGGCGACAAACGTATCCGGAAAATTTACACCATAACGTTTACCAATTTCTTGCACTACTACGGCAGTTGGCCAACCAGCAAGCTCATCAATAATTGCAGTGTCCAAATCTACACCATATTTATTGGCCACGGTTTTATAAGATAGTTTATGCAAACCCATGTTGTCTGCAAGCGTTCCGTCACAGTCGTACAAAAATGCTTCGTAATTACGATTGGTACGTTCGGTTAACAGGTTAAGCTTTTCTATTTCGGTTTTCATATTAATTTATTCAAAGTTGTGATGCTGCTTTGTACAACATCTTCAATAGACTGAGATCCATCGATATTAAAACTATCTGTTTCTTGCGTGGTAGGCTCTTCTAAAGTATCAAATTGGCTTCTCAATAAAGTTGGTGGCATAAAGTGTCCTTTGCGTTTCTCCAGCCGATCTATAATGTCTGCGAAAGAAGATTTCAGATACAGAAATTTTGTTTCTCCGGAAATTTCATTCCGCAGCATATCGCGGTATATTTTTTTCAGTGCAGAACAAGCCACAACAACTGTTTTTTCTGCTTTGAGATGTTCAGAAACCAACTGTCCTACATTTTCGAGCCATGGAAAACGATCTTCGTCCGTTAGAGGAATACCCGAACTCATCTTTTGAATATTGGCTTCTGGATGAAAATCATCTGCATCCATAAATTCTGCGCCTAGTTGCGTAGCAATTTTTTCACCAATTACTGTTTTTCCGCTTCCGGAAACGCCCATTACTATAATGCAGGTTCCTTGTTTCATCCTTTTATCATTCCTTCCAATGCTTCAATAAACAATGGATTGTCGTTTAAACTTTCTACCAACTGAACATGCTCTCCGCCTAGTTCTCTGAATTCTTCATGATACTCTACGGTAATTTCATAAAGTGTTTCAAGGCAATCGGCAACAAACGCCGGACTAAACACCAGGAGTCGTTTTTTACCTTCTGCAGCAAGTTTCTTAAGTACGTCTGTTGTATATGGTTGCACCCAAGGTTCTTTGCCCAAACGGGACTGGAAACAAACGGTATATTGTTCTCTGTTAAGATTTAATTCTTTTGCAATTAATCTTGCCGTGTCGTGGCCTTGTGCAGAGTAGCAAAATTTGTTGGTATCATTAAGCGTCTGGCAACAATCTGAACTTTTCAAACAATAACTTCCGGTGTGGTCACATTTCAGGAGCTGGCGTTCAGGAAGTCCGTGGAAACTGAACAAGACATGATCAAAACTGGCAATATCATATTTTCGCGCGTTTTCGGCAAAAATTTTAATCATCAGTTCATTATCATGAAAGGAATTCACGAATGAAATTGGAGGAACGGTTGGCCACTTTCCTACCAACTCCATAACAAGCTGAATAACTGAGCCAGTGCTCGCAGAGGCATACTGTGGGAAAAGCGGAATAACCTGAATACTTTCTACTAAACCAGCTTTTAAGTTTGCTAAAGCTGCTGGAACGGAGGGGTTTTGATAACGCATAGCCAATTCTACATGATATTCATCGCCCAATTTTTCCTGAAGCATTTTAGCTTGAAGTTTGCTGTAGTGAAGCAAAGGCGAACCATCTTCATTCCAGATTTCTGTATATAACTTAGCAGTTTTAGGACTTCTGAAAGGTACAATTGCACCTTTTACCAATAAGGTTCTATTAAATTTCGGAATGTCGATTACCCGTTCATCCATCAAAAACTGATCTAAATATTTCTTTACATCCGGTACAGATGGACTATCTGGCGTTCCTAAATTTACCAGTAAAATTCCCTTTTTGCTCATTTAAAATCTTCTGTTTTACGCGACAAATATCGCCTTTTTATTGTTTTTTACCTATCTGAAAAATGTGATGCAGGACATTTTTTGGTCAAATTTCCATCACGTTTTTAGCGTCTGGTTATGTCCCAAACGGTATTTAACGCTATTTTGTTTTATACAGTTTCCACCAAGGTAAATGTGGTTGTTCATGGTGTTCTAAATGATAGCCAAAAAAATAACAACTCAAAAAAGCAAACAGATGATTTTTCTTCTGCGTACTTGAGTGGTGTGTATTATTATGCTCTCCTTTGTGCGGCAAATACGTACCGAAATAAAATAGCTGAAAAGTAGACATCAGCGCCGGTAACACCCAGAATAAAAGTAAATTAACTTCATCAACCCAGATTTTTAATATATTATAAGCTAAAGCCATAATTATAATTTGGATGATGCTTACATAATTGCGCATAAAGCGAAAATACCACTTCCAAAAACCACCTTCGGCAAAATCCGGATCTTCATGTGTATGCACATGTTTATGGTGTTGATGGTGTTTACGATAAAGGTGTTTATAAGAGAAACCTGCGTAAAGAAAAACCGCTATGTAGCCGAAACTGGTATTTAGTTTTTTATTTGAAGAAATGGTGCCATGCATGGCATCGTGCGCGGTAATAAACAAACCGGTAAACAAATGCATCTGCACGATAATGAAGATGTACACCAGTGGATTTCCGAAAGAAAAATTCCAGCGTAAAAGGAAATAGAGCAGTGCAAACCAGCAGCAAATAACTGTGCTGGCAATAAAAATTCCGATATGGCGATGTGCTATTTTCAAACGGCGGTTTTTCTACAAGGTCATTCCATAAACACAATATAGCAAGGATTGATTGGGCAAAAACCGAATTTGGTTAGTATTGCTCTAAGGCGGCTTTTACTTTTTCCATTAGCCACATCGGTGTGGAGGTTGCACCGCAAATGCCCACCCGATCGTTTTCAATAAACCAGTTTTTATCCAGCTCTTCTACATTGGAAATGAAATAAGAATTATCATTATGCTTTTTGCAAACATCGTACAAAACTTTCCCATTGGAAGATTTTTTGCCTGAAACAAAAACAATTTTATCATAATGTGCAACAAATTCTTCCAGCTCTTCATAGCGGTTTGAAACCTGTCTGCAAATGGTATCATTCGCCTTCACCTCATAGCCTCTGCCAATCAACTCGTCTTTTATGTGGTAAAATTTATCGGTGCTTTTTGTTGTCTGACTGTAAAGGGTAAATTTAGCGGGCAATTCTACGTGATCCAATTCTGCCAGATCCTGAAAAACAATTGCCTTTCCATCAGTTTGCCCCTGTAATCCTATCACTTCTGCATGGCCGTGTTTTCCAAAAATGAGGACTTGTTCTTCATCGTCATGAGAATTTTTAATTCTATTTTGCAGTTTTAGTACAACCGGACAAGAAGCGTCAATAAGCGTTAAATTGTTCTCCAGTGCAAGTTGGTAAGTTGAAGGTGCTTCACCATGTGCACGAATTAAAACCTTTTCATCGCGCAAATCTTTCAGAACTTCATGGTCTATGATTTTTAATCCTCTGCTGGTTAAACGCTCCACTTCTTCATCATTATGAACAATATCGCCAAGGCAATACAAGTATCCTTCCTGATTCAGAATGTCTTCAGCCATTTCTATTGCGTAAACGACGCCGAAACAAAAACCTGAGGATTTATCGATATTGACTTTTAGATTGTAACTCATTTGACTGCAAAATTAAGCAAAATTATCTGATCAGGTGGTCATATATAAGCCAACAAAAAACAGGAACTGTGTAATGAGCATGGTTGGACCAATGTATTTTTGTTGTTTAAGGTCTAAAGCGTAATAAAATTTAAGCAAAATAACCGATACCATTAACCAGGCGATAAAATTCTGAACCGGAATTTCGTGCCAGTCCCACTGCCAGTAATTAAATTTCATGGCTACAGGTTCGAGAAAATAATCGAAAATAACCAGTAGTAAAGCACCTAATAAAGACGCTAAGATGCTATTTCTAATTCTTAGTGCTTTCATAGTTTGCCCTACACTAAATATCAGAATTACCCAGTTTACACCCATCAACAGCGGAACGGCGGCAATCTTATACCCAAGAGTGTTTCCGTAATAATAACTGCCAAAAATTTTCCCGGTGTGTACACCTAAGACTTCTACCAGGAAGCCGCACAGGAAAACGCCCGAAACAAAAAGGAGCAATCTTTTTACATTACCATTGTATGCAAAAATGATTATCGCGAACATGAGCAATAAATGGAATGGTACAAGCTTAATAAAGTAAGGCTGACTTACCGGTAATAAAAAGCCAATTAAGCCCACGAAATGGAAGATAATAATTACCGCCACGCTGGCATATTTTATCTTTAAGTCGTTTTGATCGTTCTGCCCTTCCATGTATTGGATTTGAATAGGTGTTTTTGTATAGAAATGATTGAAATGAGCAGAAAAAATAACATCTGAAAAGGATGCAAAATGAGATTTATAATTACATTTTGACCAGACAGGTAAGAAATCATCATTCTACTGAGTATGATTAACATTATAGGCAACACCATCAGGCTTACATCAAAATTGATTAACAAAATGACTGGTCCCACAATAACCAAAAGCTGGTAAATTAACAATATAAATATATTATTGCCAAAGCCTGCAAGCAAATTCTTAGCAAAACCCTGAACGCTTTCGCTAACGTTATGGTACATTCTGCAATGTATCAGCCCGTTGCCTAGAAGTGCTTCTGTATTGTATTTTTCTTGTTTGACAAGCTTCATGATTTCGATATCTTCTACAACATGGCTTTTCACGCGTTCATGCCATTGGTGTAAACGATACTGATTCGCGGCGAAAAACATACATTGACCGCTGGCGGCAGAAAAAGCCGGATTTTTAGAAATCCTAATCAGCCGAAGCGGCAATAGATTAAGCAAAATAAAATGCATAAGTGGTACAGTTAACTTTTCGCCAAAACTTACCATACGCTGATTGGTAAACACACTTAGCAGTGACAGATTTCCGGTTTCCACGCGGTGGATCATCGCATTAATCAGTCCGCGCGATATTGTTTCATCTGCATCAACAAAAAAGAAATATGTACCCTTTGCTAATGAAGCCAATTGATGACAAGCGAAGTTTTTGCCCAGCCAGCCTGAAGGAAGCTCCGCTCCTTTTACGATTTTAAATTGAGAATGTTGATTACAGAAACCGGACACAATTGAATATGTTTGGTCTTCGCTATTGTCGTCGAGGATAATTACTTCATATTCTTTGTAATCCTGATCTACGATTGACTGCAATAAGGTTAAAATATTTCCCTGTTCATTTCTCGCCGGAATCAAAATAGATACACGGTCGTGATAATGTTTAACCACTCTCGGCAATTTCGGATTGGAAAGAAAATTAAAAACAGTTACAGAAAACCTGATCACCAGAAAAACCAGTACCGTGTAGATAAAAACCGTCATTTAGTAATTTGAGTTTGTTTAACAAGTGATTGCTCATAATGTTTATTGTATGCTGCATTAAGCTCAGTTAATTCCTCATAGTGCTGATTATCAATCTTCAAATAACTGTATAGCGAAGGCTTTCGCATGGCGAAATAATCTGCAAAGTGCGCTGCAAAAATAATCTGAGTTTCCTGTGGACATTTCTCCATAATTCTTAATACTCCTTGTTCGAAAGCAATTTCTTTCTGATGATTAGACTGTAGTTTTCCTTGCGGGAAAATTACGACCAGATTTTCCGGTTTGCTAAGTAAATTGGCCGCATACTCTATTGTAGAAAGAATATCTTTTCCTTTATGCTGAGGTGCAAAGGCACCCAGATATTTAAGGAAACCAACTTTTCGATAATTTTCAGTATTGACCAGTATATGAAATTGCTTGTTAAACAATAATTTGTTAAGATGAAATAAAATAAAGCCATCCCACCAGCTGAAATGATTAGAAAGCAGCAACATACTTTTCCCTTTTTCTATAGCTAAGGAATTGAAATGCAGTTGGTGAAAATCTTTTTTAAGGATAAATGAAATGTACCAGGAAAAAAATCTAAAAATAAATGTGTTCTGCCTCGGTTGGTACATGGGTGAAAGTTGCAAAAATTCGGTTTGATTTGCAAATGAAGTCTTTGAGTCAACAACCCACCGCGGCGGTGAGCTGATAAATAGAGGGTTTGCCACGGAAACACAGAGAACACGGAAAAACGGAGTAAAATAATATACCTACCTAAGGCAATTTCTAAAGCCCATCCACAGTTTCGCCGTTTTACTTTTTTCCGGCTTAGGTATTTTTTGGGAACCACTGCTCAAGCCCTGGCAACAACTTTCATAAAAAAAGACCAGACGGCAGTTTTTGGTTCTTTTTACTGTAAAAAAGAATGAGCCTCAGCGGCGGTGAGCTGAAAAATAGAGGGTTTGCCACGGAAACACAGAGAACACGGAAAAACGGAGTAAAATAATATACCTACCTAAGGCAGTTTCTAAAGCCAAACCACAATTTCTCCGTTTTACTTTTTTCCGGCTTAGGTATTTTTTGGAAACCACTGCTCAAGCCCTTGCACCAACTTTCATAAAAAAAGACCAGACGGCAGTTTTGGTTCTTTTTGCTGTCAAAAAGAATGAGCCTCAGCGGCGGTGAGCTGAAAAATAGAGGGTTTGCCACGGAAACACAGAGGACACGGAGAAACGGAGTAAAATAATATTCCTACTTAATGCAGTTTCTAAAGCCAAACCACAGTTTCTCCGTTTTACTTTTTTCCGGCTTAGGTATTTTTTGGAAACCACTGCTCAAGCCCTGGCACCAGCTTTCATAAAAAAAGACCAGACGGCAGTTTTTGGTTCTTTTTGCTGTCAAAAGGAACGAGCCTCAGCGGCGGTGAGCTGAAAAATAGAGGGTTTGCCACGGAAACACAGAGAACACGGAGAAACGGTGTAAAATAATATACCTACCTAAGGCAGTTTCTAAAGCCAAACCACAATTTCGCCGTTTTACTTTCTTCCGGCTTAGGTATTTTTTGGAAACCACTGCTCAAGCCCTGGCACCAGCTTTCATAAAAAAAGACCAGACGGCAGTTTTTGGTTCTTTTTGCTGTCAAAAAGAATGAGCCTCAGCGGCGGTGAGCTGAAAAATAGAGGGTTTGCCACGGAAACACAGAGGACACGGAAAAACGGAGTAAAATAATATACCTACCTAAGGCAATTTCTAAAGCCCATCCACAGTTTCGCCGTTTTACTTTTTTCCGGCTTAGGTATTTTTTGGAAACCACTGCTCAAGCCCCGGCACCAACTTTCATAAAAAAAGACCAGACGGCAGTTTTTGGTTCTTTTTGCTGTCAAAAAGAACGAGCCTCAGCGGCGGTGAGCTGAAAAATAAACACAAAAGAAAGATAATTAAACAGATTGCTTCACGTTTTTACACAAATTCAATGCTTCGGGTCGCAATAACGAGACATAAAAACACAAAAAAACTTTGACCTTCTTTAAGAAATATACACCCGATCTTCTTCACCTTCCACATCCATCACCACATCTACATGTTCTTTTAAAATTGTAGCAAGTTCAAGCCCGACAAAGTCTGTAGCAATTGGAAAAATTTTGTGGCTTCGATCTACAAGAACTACTGTTCTGATTTTTTTATGAGGTGTATTTAAGAAAACTCCTAAGCCATAAGCCAGCGTTTTTCCGCTATTCAAAACATCATCAACAATAATGATTACTTTATTTTTCCAATGACTTTCGTCAAGATTGGTGGTCGCTACCAATTTGCTACTTTCTTTCTGCAAATCCACACGCAGCAAGGTCGTCTTAAATTCAGAGATTTTTTTAAGTACTTTCTCCAACCTGATTGCCAGCTTATATCCCCGATCCCAGATACCCGCAAGTACAATTTCTTTCTCGTTCAGATTGTCTTCCAGAATTTGATAAGCAATGCGATCTATCTTTTGTTGAATTTGCTTTTTATTTAATATCAGTAATTGTGAATCGGCCATGGTATTAAAGGTTGAATACAAAAAGAACGATTTTAAGCATGATAATCAAACTATTTAAAAAAAAATTTACAGGTATTGCAACGTTTGGAAATCTCCAGCGTCTAATTTAAAAATACCTTAAAGAGATTTTTAATGACCCTTTGATGTTAATTCAAATTTAAAACCAAACCGAAACCAAATGAAAAAGACATTTCAAACTATTTTCCTGCTCACCTTAGTTGCTGGCGTACTTAATGTACATGCTCAAAGCAGTAAGAATTTTATTGTAAAATCGTTCAATACCATTTCTGTAAGCAGTGGAATAGATTTATATCTTAGTCAGGGCAGCTCAGAAAGTGTAAATATTAAAACAGATGCAGAAACTATGGCTTCTGTTGTTGTTGAACAGGAAGGTCAAAGCATTAGAATTAAATTCAAAGATGGTTTTAGCTGGAGCCGTGCATTTAAAAACCGGTCGATTAAAGCATATGTAAACTTCAAAAATATTAATGGTTTAAATGCCTCTGGAGGTTCTGATGTGTACAGTCAAAATCCGATTAAAACAGATAAACTAACAATAAATTCTTCTGGCGGCTCAGATTTAAAACTTGATCTGATTTGCGGCGATTTGTCCGTTTCTTCCAGCGGTGGCAGCGACCTTGACCTAAGTGGCAAAGTTCAAAACCTGGTTATTCATTCCAGTGGTGGCAGCGATGTTGATGCCTTTAACCTGGTTGCACAATACGCAAAAGTAGAAAGTTCTGGTGGCTCTGATGTAAACGTAAATGTAGAAAAAGGAATTGAAGCAGGTGCCAGCGGTGGTAGCGACATTACGTATAAAGGAAATGCAGGCTTACGCAAAACTTCAAGTTCTAAAAGTGGTAGCGTTAGACATACCGATTAAATTCTAAAATACACTTTGATCACACGCCCGGCTGAAAAACAGTCGGGCGTGTTTTGTTTTCAGGATTTCCAAATTGACACCAAACTCATTTACAGATGGTTTTCCACAAATCTTCATGTTTTCTTCATGATCATGAGCGAATTTCGAACAACTGAAATTGTCAGTTTTCTCATCCGCAATATGCTCGCCCGTTATTAATTAACCGGAATTAGCTTTCTATTTCCAAATTATTAAAAATCGATCATCATTACATTAACTTAACATTAAAGTTAATTTACGCTTAACATTCAATTAACAATATCGCTGTTGTTTTGTATCAAACAAATCGACGGAAATGAAAACACGTATACTATTACTATTTAGTATTCTAACACTGTTCTTTGCCACAACCGAGGCACAGGTAACAACATCAGGCATTAACGGAAAAGTAAAAGATGCCAAAGGCATTATTCCAGGAGCTACCATTGTTATGGTGCATGTGCCAACGGGAACAGTTTCTAAAGTATCTTCAAATGAAAATGGATTTTACCGCATTGGAAACTTAAATCCGGGCGGACCTTATAAGATTACTGTTTCATATGTAGGATATAGCCCACTCGTTAAAGAAAATCTTTATTTAACGTTAGGCAATGATGTTCGGTTGGATCTTGACCTTGAAGAACAAGGCAACCAACTTGCTGAAGTAAGTGTAAAAGGCCAGAAAGGCGGAACAAAATCTGGAGCAGGAACCAGCATAAATGAAGCTCAAATTAAAGCGCTTCCTACGCTTAACCGCAGTTTGCAGGATGTGACACGCGTTACTCCGCAAGGCAGCAAAGACAACACCTTTGGTGGAACAAACTTTCGTTACAATAACGTAACCATTGACGGTGCAATTAATAATGATGCTATCGGGTTTAGCCCGTCTTTAGGTGGTCAAAGTGGAAGTTCAGGCATGCCTGGAAGTAGTACACGTACCAATCCGGTTTCGCTTGATGCCATTCAGGATGTAACTGTTTTACTTTCTCCTTATGATGTTAAAGTTGGAAACTTTTTAGGTGGAAGTATCAATGCGGTTACGCGCAGTGGAACCAATGATGTTACCGGATCGGTTTACGGATATGGACGCAACGCTTCATTAATTGGCCGCAATAAAACTGGTGATAACTCTAAATTACCTTCATCATTTCATGATTATCAAACAGGTTTCCGAGTTGGTTTCCCGATCATTAAAGACAAATTGTTTTTCTTTACCAATGAAGAAATCACGCGAAGACAAGATCCGGTAATTTTGGGTGCAGGTTCATCAGACATGAAATTACTTACTACAGCTCAGGCACAGCAAATTTCTGATTATGTAAAATCCAATTATGGTGTAGATGCTGGTGCATTTGGCGATTATAATATCTATTCCCAATCGAACAAATTTTTTAACCGTTTGGACTGGAATATCAATGAAAACAACCAGTTAACCATACGGAATAATACGATTATTTCTAAAGCGACGAACCTGGAGCGCGATCAATCTAACTTTCGTTTTGGAAGTATAGATTTTCAGCAGAACAACAATCAATCGTCTACAGTTGCAGATTTAAAAACGCGTTTTGGAAACTCTGCTACAAATAATTTAATCCTTGGATATTCTACCGTGCACGATTACCGCAATCCGCTATCCAATCCGGCTTTGCCGCAAATTGAAATTGCATCAAATGGTGGAACAATCTTTTTAGGTACCGATCGCGAGGCGAGTATTTTCAACATGAAACAAAACACCTTCGAGTTTACAGACAATTACGTATTCAGTAAAGGAAACCACACATTTACCGTGGGTACGCACAATGAGTTTTATAAAATTAATTATGGTTTTGTAAACTCGTGGAATGGACGTGTTGCGTATAGCAGCATTGCAGATTTTCTGGCGAATAAACCCAACCGAGTTCGTGCCAGCTATAATTATGACAACAATAGCCGGGATTATATTCTGGACAATCCAACTGCTGAATTTAACGTAAATATGTACAGTGTATACGGACAAGATGAAATTCGTATTGGCGATCGCTTAAAGTTAACACCAGGCTTGCGTTTCGATATGGCAAATCTGCCAGATATGCCAACGTTAAGTTCTAAAACAACAAATTCTCCTGTTGATCCGAATTACGGCACAACATATACTTACACGCAGCCTTCTGCAATCACGGGGAAATTCCTGAACAAAATTCAAATTTCACCACGTATTGGTTTCAATTTTGATGCACTTGGCGACCAAAGTTTAATTGTGCGCGGTGGAACCGGATTTTTTACCAGCCGCATTCCTTTTGCGTGGGTTGGTTATGCGTACTATAACAATGGCGTAAATTATGGCGCTTTTGACAGAAGTTACAACAATACAACAACTTCGCAAGTTGCCGGAACAGATCCGATCAGAGATGGTTTAACAGGGAATGGTGAAGCAGGTTATGTGACCAAACAAAATGTAAATGTGAAAGATGCATCTGGTGCAACACAGGTTGACTTGGTTGACAACAATTTCAAAATGCCTAAAGCCTGGAGAACCAATCTTGCTTTCGATTACAAAACTGCAGACCAATGGAAATTTACCGTAGAAGGGATTTACAGCAAAGTCATTAAAGATATCCAGTTTCAGCAAATTAACTATGTAGATAATCCAACCTATATGGTTTATGATACCCAGAAACAACAACCTATTTATTCTGGCGCGAAAATTAATCCTTTGTACACCAATGCTTACTTGTTATCAAATACAAACAAAGGATACAAATACAGCTTAACTGCACAAGTCAGTAAATCTTTCCCAATGGGATTGGATTTGATGGTTGGCTACACTTATGGACAATCGAAAGATGTGTCTAATGGTATCCGTAACTCAATGGAATCTAACTGGCAGCTGAACCAGAGTTTAAGTCCGAATAATGCAAGTTTGGCTTACTCAAACTTCGATATCCGTAACCGAATTGTATCTACAGCGAATTACAGAATAGATTGGGCTAAAAACGGCAAATATGTATCGAGTTTCTCTTTATTCTTTAGCGGACAATCGGGATCGCCATATTCATTAGGTTTGGTAAATACAAGAATCAACGGAACCGGACAAACAGTTAGTTTGTTATACATTCCGGCAGTTGGTGAAACAACTAAATTTTTCCCAACTACAACCGCTGGTATTGCACAGGCAGCAGCATTTGATGCTTACATAAATGGCGATAAATATCTGAGTACACGCCGCGGACAGTTTACGGAACGCAATGGCGCACGTACGCCTTGGAATGTACAAGCAGATTTCCGCTTTGCACAAGATATTCAGGTGGCAAAAGGCAAACATCCACATGTATTAACACTAACTTACGATATTGTGAATTTAACCAATTTGGTGAACAAAAACTGGGGCGTTCAATACTTCTCACCAAACACTTTTAACTCAATGGCCAGTGTTGGTGTAAAAGTTGCAACACCAGGAACAGCAACAGCTTATCCGGTATATTCGTTTAGTCAAAGTGATGTAACATCTTACTCAAAAGATTTTTTTGGATCACGTTACCAAATGCAACTGGGCTTGAGATACAGTTTCTAAACATTAACAAAACACTTTTAAGGCCTTTCTCAATATTTGAGAAAGGCCTTTTTATTTGGCGGCGCATGACAATAACATGACACAACCTTAACTTTAACAATATATCACAGATTTAATTTTGTGTAAAACAAACGGTTAGCAAATGCTTAAAAGAATTAAAAAACTGCCATACTTTTTCATTCCACTTTCTGTTTTCTTACTTGTCTCCACTTTTTTAATGCTGATATTGAGCAAAACGGAAAGTTTTGTTTTACTGAACAATTATCATCCCAGATTTCTGGACATCATATTTCGGGCAATTACTATTCTTGGCGATGGCTTAATAACTTTGCTGGCAATTGCGGCATTAATTTTTGCGAAAAAAAAGAAAAAAGCCATAACCTTAATTTTGGCTTACACATATTCTGGAATTCTCTGTCAGGTGCTTAAACAGTTTTTTCATCTGCCTCGGCCCAAGTACTTTTTCGAACAAATGTCCTTCAAATATGATCATTTTGTAGATGATGTAAACTTGTACAACCACAACGCTTTCCCATCCGGACATACGGCTACAATATTTGCTTTGGCTACCGTTTTGGTGCTGGTTTTTAAAAAAAATAAAATTTCGATTCCTTGTGTAATTCTTGCGCTTCTGGTTGGCTATTCAAGAATTTATCTTGCACAACACTTCCTGCAGGATGTAGTTGCAGGTGCACTTCTTGGTATTGGTTGCGCATTGCTAAGTTACAGACAAGTGTATGTTCAAAAAATGTTCAGATCGGCAAAGGTTTCCAAACGTTATAAAAGGTTTATGAAACTTAAGGCAAAAAATGCGGTAAGCCTTGGTTAGTAGACAGCTGTTACCCAAATCTCTGTGGGTTTTTATCGCCATCGTGGGCATTATAAAACTCATTGTTGCCGCCTCTATTGATTTCGGGAATGACGAAGTTTATTATTGGACTTATGCCTTAAATCTGAAATGGAATTATTTCGATCATCCTCCGTTTATTGCCTGGCTAATTCGCTTGAGTACTTTAAATCTATCACTGCACAATGAAATTGCCGTACGTTTTGGTGCGATTCTGTCTTCTGCAATTTGCACCCTTTTGGTTTTTAAAATCGGGCACTTTTTGTCTGGAAACAAACTGGCCTGGTATGCAGTTTATTTATACACGGCATCTCTCTATTGCAGCATCATTGCCGGAACGTTTATTCTGCCTGATAGTCCGCAGATGGTTTTCTGGCTCTGGGGCTTTTTCTTACTGTTAAAAATTAATCGGCAGTCTCATTTCACCACTTGGTGCTGGTTTGGTTTGGCTTGCGGTTTATGTATTTTATGCAAAATACATGGTGTTTTTTTGTGGTTTGGTGCATTTCTCATGATTTTGCCAAAAATTAAACAAACGCTTACTCAAAAAGGAATTTATGCCGCAGCAGGAATTTCTTTGTTGCTTTTTTCGCCTGTAATCTTTTGGAATTTTAACAATCATTTTATCACGTATACCTACCACAGTGAACGGGTCAGTTTTTTAAATTCAGGCATTAATCCAATTTCTTTTTTCAGAGAAATTAGTGGCGAATTTCTTTACAACAATCCGATTGTATTTTGCGTAGTATGGTGGGCGGTAATCTCTTTTAGCATCAAAAAACAAAAAAAGTTAAAAGCAGAACGCCGAGTTATTTTGTGTTGTTCTATTCCGCTCATTGCAACACTAATTTGCTTCGCACTTTTCCGCGATACTTTGCCACATTGGTCTGGCCCGGCTTACAGTTTGCTCATTTTTCTTGCAGCGATAAAACTGGAAGAAATGGCAAACCAATTAAAGGCGAAACGACTGGCATTTTCTGCATTGGCGTTGGTAGTTTTCATCATTGTGCTTGGCCTAAATGCTGTGCATTTTTATCCCGGAAGTTTAGCACCAGAAAAAGACAATTTACATTTTGGTGCCGGCGATCCAACTTTAGATTTGTACGGCTGGCCAGAAACCGGTGAAATTGTAAAAACGCAACGCCTTAATGATGGAAGTCAATTTTCAGATATTGTTGTAATAGACAAATGGTTTCCTGCTGCACATCTCGATTTTTATGTTTGTCCTAATGCACATCTCTATACATTTGGTATCGGAGAAATATTTGATTTACACGAATATTATTGGAGCAATAAGAACAAAAAAGCTTTATTAAAAGGCGGCAATGCATATTACATTGTTCCGTCTAATCTCTTCAATGCAAATGCTTTGGCAACAATGCAATCTAAATTCAAAAGCTGTTCATTAGCACGCATCGCACCTATTTACAGAAATGGGAGAATATGCAAAAACGTGTTGATTTACAAACTTTATGATCGAAAGTGAAAAATTCGCAATTAATTTGGTCAACTGTATTGAATTATTTTAAAGCACTCACCAACAATGCACTTGCAAAATAAATTCCATTTCGCTGCAACATAAAAAAATATACGGCGTCTTATGAGCAACTAATAAAACATCTCCTATCTAAGCCATCAGCTCAAATTCATGAAAACCAAAATCTACGAACTTCTTTCATTCTTTAGCTTACTTCTAATATTTCCTTTTTTTGTTCAGGCCCAAGACGATAGCGGCGGCATTAGTGGAAAAATTACAGACTCTCTAAGTAAAGAACCGCTTGAGTTTATTACTGTAGCGCTGAAAAAAGACAATCAGGTTATTAAAACCGTTGTTACACCACAAAATGGCCAATTTACATTGCTTAAAATTCCGCATGGAAAATATACCCTTACTGCAATTGCTGTAGGTTATACGGCAAAAAATATTCCGATAGAAATTTCTGCTAAAAACCCAGTCTTTAATACAGGCACAATTGCCTTACATTCGCAAGTGAATACGCTGAGTGAAGTTTCTGTAAATGCCATGCGCCCGGTTATTGTACAGGAATCTGACCGAATCAGTTACGATATACAAGCCGATCCGGAAAGCAAATCATTAACGGCGTTGGATATGATGCGAAAAGTTCCGTTACTTTCTTTAGATGCAGACGATAACATCAAATTAAAAGGGAGTGGAAATTATAAAATATTAATAAATGGAAAACCTTCCGGGATGATTGCGAGCAGCCCGAAAGATGTATTGCGCAGCATGCCTGCTTCTTCTATTCAAAAAATTGAAGTCATTACAACCCCACCGGCAAAATACGACAGTGAGGGCCTTGCCGGAATCATCAACATTATCACCAATAAAAAAATAGATAATGGTTATAATGGAAGTTTAACTATGCGCCATCAATTTCCCATTGGCGGACCAAGCATTGGCGGTTTTTTCACCATTAAACAGGGAAAACTAGGTATAACAGCGTACGGCGGAACAGGTTTTTTTAGTTCCCCTGAAACAGAAAATACCAATTCCAGAATTTCTACTGGTGCCAATCCTTCAGATTTACTTGTGCTGGGTAAAAGAAAATTCGATAACAATTACCGTTATGGCGGCGCAGAAATCAGTTATGAAATTGATAGTCTGAACCTCATCACCGCGGAATTAAATCCTTACAGCGGATACAATAAATCCAATACCAGCCAAATGTTCAGACTAAACAGCGCCGGGCAACAAAGCAATTACGATTTGTTTGGCAACAATAGATTTGAATGGAAAGGTTTAGACATGACGTTAAACTATCAGCTTGGTTTTAAAAGCAGTAAAGAAAGACTCCTTACTTTTTCATACAAGTATAATGATGGCAGTAATCCGCAATTAAACGATTTGCGTTTTGAAAACCGGCAGAATTTTACCGATCCGAATTATATTCAGCAAAATGACAGTAAAGCACGCGAACAAACTATCCAGGTAGATTATGTTCATCCATTGAAAAACCTGAATATTGAAGGCGGGATTAAAGGAATTTTAAGGGCCAACGACAGTAATTTTGAATACAGTTCTTTTAATGCATCAACTAACGATTACCAGATTGATCCTTTACGTACAAACCGTTTTAACAACGATCAGAACGTTATCGGTGCATACAACTCTTACAATCTGAAATTAAAAAGCTGGGGTTTTAAAGCCGGAGTGCGTGCAGAAAAAACTTTTGTACGTGCAGATTTCATTAGCTCAGGTTCTAATGTAAAATCAGATTATTTTAATGTAATTCCATCAGTATCATTAAGCAAGAAATTTGAAAATCAAAGCAGTTTAAGTTTAGGCTTTACGCAACGCATCCAACGTCCGGGAATTGACAACTTAAACCCTTTTGTAGATCGTTCAATTCCTAATTTCGAATCGACAGGTAACCCTGATCTTGAAGCGGTGCTTAGCAATAACTTCGAACTGAACTACAGCAGGTTCAAAAAAGGATCAATTAACATTGGTTTGAGCTATAATTTCGCAAATAATACGGTGCAAAACATCTCCATATACAATGAAGTTGATAAAGTTACAAGAACAACTTTCGCCAACATTGGGCGCGATAAAAGCCTGGTGAGTAACTTAAATATAAACTATCCTTTAACTGCAAAATGGAATGCCAGTTTGAGCGGAAATATTGGCTATACCTGGTTGCAAGGCACAATAAATGGCGCGCTTACATCTAATAAAGGTTTTATGGGTTACGCCTATATAAACACCAATTACAAATTTGAGAAAGAATGGAAAGTTAATGCAAGCGCAAGTTACAGTGCCGCAGATGTTTTATTACAAGGCCGTTCTGGAGAATATTTTTATATGTCGTTTGGCGGAAGCAAAGCGATTGTTAAAGACAAACTTACGCTTTCGGCAAATGTGAACAATCCTTTCGCCAAATACAGGTACTACAGAACATTTACAGAAGGGCCGAATTTTACCCAACGTTACAACAGTGCAAATTACAACAGATCTGTGAGTTTAAGTCTGAACTGGAAGTTTGGAAAACTGAAAGATTCTATCAAAAAGAGCCAGAGAAGCATCAATAATGACGATGTAAAAAGCAGCGGCGGACAATCCGGAAGTTAGTAAACGAGGAAAGATATTTCTTCAATCTAAAGCTTACCGACGTTTTATTCGCGGGAGAAGAACATCAATTTTTTCTCTCGCTAATAGAATTCATCTCTTTACCAAAAAAGAAGTTTAAATGATCAACGTATGCAAAAACCATACATACGTAAAATTTTGTTTCTTAACTTTAACACAAAGTTGGAACCCTAACTTTGCGCCTTAGAAAATTAAATCGGATGCGCATAAATTCCCTTATTCAATTTGGCTTAGTACTGCTCCTTACAGCTACAGGCCAAATGGTATTTGCACAGGCAGATACCACACAACACATCAACAAATCGAGGGTAAATTCTCCCGAACAACAAAAAAAACCTTATTTGATATTGATTTCTGCGGATGGTTTCCGTTATGATTATGCAAAGAAATATCACGCAGATCAGCTGCTGAAGCTTAGTAAAAATGGCGTACAGGCAGAGGCTTTGATTCCGAGTTATCCATCGGTAACGTTTCCAAATCATTACACACTGGTAACGGGCATGTATCCCTCCCATCATGGGTTGGTTAACAATAGTTTTCTTGACGAGAAAGAAAACCAACGGTATTCAATGGGCGCAAAAGATAAAGTTAAAGACGGTAAATGGTATGGAGGAACGCCTTTATGGGTATTGGCAGAACAACACCAAATGTTAGCAGCTTCTATGTTCTGGGTAGGTTCTGAAGCAGAAATCAAAGGCATTCGCCCAACATATTACTATAATTATTCTGAGCAGATTTCTTATGGAAAGCGCATACAGATTGTGAAAGACTGGCTCAACCTTCCGGAAGAAAAACGCCCGCATTTAATAACATTCTACCTTTCTGAACCTGATCATGCTGGCCACAGTTTCGGCCCTGATGCACCGGAAACTGAAAAAGCTGTAAAAATGGTCGATTCGGTAATTTTTGAATTGACGAAAGCAGTTAAAGAAACCAAACTTCCGGTAAACTTTGTTTTTGTAGCCGACCACGGGATGACTGCGGTAGACCGCGAACATCCTATTGCGACACCTAAAGCAATTGATACTGCAAAATACATAATCGCAGCTTCGGGTACCTTGATGGACGTTCATGCTAAAAATAAAGCGGATATTTTGCCTTTGTATGAAAGTTTGAAAAAAGATGAGAAAGATTATAAAGTATACCTGAAAACCAACATGCCCGCACATTTTCATTATAATGCTACAGACGACAGGATGAATAGAATTGGCGATATTCTGTTGGTTCCGGAATGGCCTAAAGTTTTTTCGAGTAGAAAACCAGGAATCGGACATCATGGATTTGATCCATCAGTAGTGAAAGATATGAATGCCACATTTTTGGCCTGGGGCCCGGCATTTAAACCTCACCAAAAAATACCTGCATTTGAGAATGTAAATGTTTACCCTTTGGTTGCCGATATTTTAGGCCTGAACTATGAAGAAAACATAGATGGAAAACATGAAATATTAGCTCCAATACTAAAAAAATAAGACGCATCTAAAATGTAAAAGGCCACAGATTTGTGGCCTTTTTAATGTCTAAAATACGGAGGAACGTATTTTCAAATGACTGAATGTTGGTATAGTTTGGGGATGATGATTAAAACGAATTAGGCGTTGTTTACCTCGAAACCGCGGTAAGACAACATTTCTGCATTGTGCGATACAGTAAGGTTAAGCTTCATTCTCTCTATAATTTCTTTGGCATAAGTAATGTTGCGGTGAATATCATTCATACCTCTAATTTCAATTCCACGCGCCATTAACTTAAATTTGCTGGGTTCAAACTTGTCTATAAATTGTTGCAAGTCTGTACTAATCTTGGTTGGATTATTTTCCATATTAGATCGTTTTTTGTTATGCTGCAAAGCAAAACAAAGCAGTTTAACTTAAAGGCCAGAACATGTTAAGTTATCAAGAAATGTACAGATGTACTACAGTATAACCTTTTGCCCTTCCAATGCAGTGTTCTGAAGTTTTAATTTAATAATAAGCAAACTTCTGCAAATGGTGTCTTTGATTAAAAAATCTGCAAGCACAATGTCCGGCGTTAGGCTTTCCCGATTCTGCCAGAGCGAAACAAATACGGCCGACAGAATATTCTGCGTATGCGTTTCAGACCTGCAGAGTTTATAGGCGCACTCTGCTGTTTTTTCCCAATGGCGATCGTAAATTTCTGTAAATGCAGCAACATTACCTTTTTTAAGCAGGCCAATCAATTCGGGATCTGACTTTTTCTTCACACTACCCATAAAATTAATTTATTTCAACTTGCTGTGCCGCCTACCGTAGGCAAAATAAAAAGCAATTCCGATTGCCATCCAAATAAATAATCTGATCCAGCTTTCCAGAGGTAATCCTGTCATTAGGAAAACACAAACGCCAATGCCCAAAATTGGTACAAAAGGTACACCAGGAACTTTAAAAGGGCGGGCAAGTTCTGGCTTTGTATATCTTAAAATAATTACACCTAATGCCACCAGCGAAAAAGCAAAAAGTGTTCCGATGCTCACCATGTGACCAAGGTCAGAAATTGGCACGAAACCCGCTAATGCACTCACAAAAACCAGGAAGAATAAATTGCTTTTGTATGGTGTTTTGAACTTGGAATGAATATCACTAAAAAATGCAGGCAGTAATCCATCTTTAGACATGCTGTAAAATACCCGCGATTGGCCCATAAGCATGACTAGAATTACTGAAGTATATCCGGCAAGAATGGCAATAATTAATGCGCTGTTCAAGAAACTGTAACCGGTTACGGCAAATGCTGTTGCCGCCGGACTGGCATCGCCTTTAAAGGCAGTATATGGAACAAGACCCGTCATTACATGAGCAAATACAACGTAAAGTATTGTTGCAACCAATAACGAACCGATAATTCCGATCGGCATATCACGTTGCGGTCGTTTTGCTTCCTGCGCAGCAGTAGATACCGCATCAAAACCAATAAAGCCAAAGAATACCACCGCAGCGCCACGAACAATACCTGACCAACCAAAATGACCAAATTCACCGGTATTTTCTGGTATAAACGGATTATAATTTGATGGATTGATAAATGACCAGCCAAGGGCGATAAACAATAAAATCACACTGATTTTTACCACCACTAAAATGGTATTCAGGCTAGACGATTCTTTTGTTCCTTTGGCCAGAATTAAAGAAAGCAAACTGACGATGATAACCGCCGGAAGATTAATTATACCACCTTGTGCTACAGTTCCATCGGCAAGTTTTATTGCATCAAACGGCGAGGCAGTTAACTCTGGAGGCAAATGGATGTGAAACTGAGCAAGTAATTTATTCGCATAGCTAGACCAGCTAACGGCAACAGTGGCCGAGGCGAGTGCATATTCCAAAACCAAATCCCAACCAATAATCCAGGCCATAAATTCGCCTAAAGTGGCATAAGTGTATGTATAAGCAGAGCCGGCGACCGGAATCATCGACGCAAATTCTGCGTAGCATAAAGCGCAAAACGCGCAGGCTACTGCAGCGAGCGTAAAGGATAAAATTACCGCCGGACCGGCATTTTCTGATGCAACAATTCCTGTTAAGGAGAATATTCCGGCGCCAACTATTGCGCCGATACCCAAAGCAACAAGTTGTACTGGTCCAAGGCTGCGTTTAAGCGTACCGTTTTGTGTAGACTGCTGTTCTTCGATCAGCGATGAAATTGATTTTTTATTAAACATGTATTACTGTATTTTTTGATTATCTGTTAAAACAGATTACCAACCTTTAATTGCACTTCCTTTAAATGCCTCCTTTGCCGCTTGTTCTACCTCTGCAGATTGATAAGCTTTAACAAATTTCTTTACCTTCTCTTCGTTTTTATTGTCTTCTCTAGCCACAATGGCATTTACATAAGGAGAATTTGCATCTTCTACAAAAAGACCATCGCGTGTAGAAATTAAACCTATCGGAGCCGCAAATGTATTGTTGATTACCGCGATAGTTACATTCGCATCATCTAATGCTCTGGGCAGCTGCGGAGCTTCCAGTTCCAGAATTTTAAGCTTCTTAGGGTTTTCAATTACATCATTAAGCGTTGGCAATAAGCCTACATCTGCTCTAAGTTTAATTAAACCTGCAGACTGAAGTAATAAAAGGGAGCGCCCGCTATTGGTTGGATCATTTGGAATAATGATGGTACTTTCTGCTTTCAGTTCATCCAGCTTTTTTATTTTTTTTGAATAAGCTGCAATCGGATATACGAAGGTATTGCCTACAATAGCAAATTTATACCCACGTTGTTTAGCCTGTACATCTAAATATGGTTTATTTTGAAAAGCATTTACATCTATATCGCCTTGATTTAAAGACTCATTCGGCATTACATAATCACTAAACTGAACAAGTTCTACATCGAGGTTATATTTTTCTTTTGCCACACGCTGGGCAACTTGAGCAACGGTACATTCCGGACCGGTTTCTACTCCAACCAGCAAACGGTTTGGATCATTTTTACGATCACCGTTACAAGATGCAATCAACATTGCCAGAGTAAGAAGGAGGCTACCAAAAGTTATGTTATTTTTCATTTTCATCATTTATTATTTTCTGTGGTCGTAATGTTTTGATAGGCGGTCGCCGAGAAACTGTATTAAGAATACGATCAAAACCAAAAGGATTAAAACGGTATTCATCACCAGACCATCATAACCAATATATCCGTATTGATAACCAATCTGGCCAAGTCCACCGGCACCAACTGCGCCGCCCATTGCCGAATAACCAACGAGTGTAATTAAAGTTATCGAGGCACTGTTTATGATTGCGGGTAAAGCTTCCGGCAAAAGCACTTTAAAGATAATTTGTATGGGTTTAGCACCGAGTGCGCGCGCAGCTTCAATTAATCCATGTGGAATTTCGAGCAGACTATTTTCAACCATTCTGGCTATAAATGGTGCTGCACCGATACTCAAGGGCACCAACGCCGCTTTAACGCCAATGGATGTTCCTACAATTGCACGGGTAAAAGGAATCATCCACACAATTAAGATGATAAAAGGAATGGAACGGAATATATTAACCATAACGGCTAAAGTACGGTTGGCGATGCGGTGTTCCAGCACCTGCCCTTTTCTGGTGAGAAAAAGCAGTATGCCCGTTGGCAAACCCAAAATAAATCCGAAAAATCCGGCGAAAAAAGTCATTACGAGGGTTTCTATTGTACCATAGAACAGCAATTGAATCATTGAATTAGACATAACCCAAAACCTCCGTTTTAATATGATGTGTTCTATAATATTCCAAAGCTTGTTGCTGTGCAAATGCTTCTCCTTCTGCTTTAATTAAAATGGTTCCATATTGAACTATGCCGGCATTTTCGAGCTGTGCAGATATAATATGATTTCTTATTCCATAGAGCCTGGTAACTTCTGATAAAGCCAGCGTACCTACAGAATCTCCATTAAAATTAAGCTGAAGTATTGGGTGTTCACCTTCTTGACTTAGCTTTGCCTGGTATGATTCGGGAAGTGAAACCTGAATGGATGAAGCGATAAATTTTTGCGCCAGCGATGTTTTCGGATGGCTAAAAATCTCGGCAACCGAGCCCTGCTCAATCAATTTACCATTGCTGATTACAGCAACATCGTCACAAATAGACTTGACCACGTGCATTTCGTGTGTAATTAATAATATGGTGATGCCAAAGCGTTTATTTATCGCTTTTAGCAGATTGAGTATTGAATTGGTGGTTTCCGGATCGAGCGCACTTGTGGCTTCATCGCAAAGCAAAACCTTCGGACTTACCGCCAGCGTTCTGGCAATTGCAACCCGTTGCTTCTGCCCGCCAGAAAGGCTTGCAGGATAGTCATTTTGTTTGGCTTCTAAATCAACAAATTGCAGTAACTCTGAAACCCTTTCTTTAATTTTTGACCTTGGTGTACCGGCAAGCTCAAGCGGAAAAGCTATGTTATCAAAAACCGTTCTGGATGACAAAAGATTAAAATGTTGGAAGATCATTCCAATCTGCCTCCTGGCAAGTGTCAGTTGTTTCCTATTTAATTTGAGCAGGTTTTCGCCGTCAATAATAACCTCTCCAGAATTTGGGATTTCTAATAAATTCGCACAGCGGATTAATGTACTTTTGCCCGCTCCGGATGCCCCGATTACACCTGTGATCTGACCTTTTTTTACATGGAGCGATACATCAGAAAGCGCAGTTACCTGCTTGCCTCCTTCTCCAAAAGTCTTAGTAATGTTTTGTAGTCTGATCATAATTTTTATGTCCCCTTCCTGCCAGTAATGCTTCAGTCAGTATATTCCGGCAAAGAAGCGGCAAATATATAGATTACCTACAGGAAAAGTAGTCTTAATTTTGCAAGTTATTTGCAAACCTGTCTTTCAAAACAGTTTCTGAGGCGTGGAATGAAGTGGCATAGGGCTAAAAATGGTATTGAATTTTCTCTCTTTTGAAAACAAAGCGGCGAATGTATTCGCCGCTAAGTAGTTGGTTTGGTTTTGGTTAATGTGCGTGGCCAACACTCTGACCTATAGCTGTTAAATATTAAATATCATGATTCACTCAGCTTTATGCCGAACGCAGTATAGATTCAAAATCATAGCGCCGAGCATATCGCTGAATTGCAAGAAGTACGTTTTCAATTTCAGCATTGGTATTGTAACGGCTAAAGGAAAACCGAACGTTATCCCGCTCATTTTTTGGCTGTAATGCCGAAATTACATGAGACAGACCGTTTCCTGAACACGCGCTACCTCCAGAGGCATAGATATCAGCAAGGTCTAAATGCTGAAGCAAGCTCCCACTGCTAATTCCATTCTGTACCGAAATGCTCAACACAGTGGAAAGGCTTCCGTTTAAATCTGCTGAATTGCCATTAAAGTCAATTTCAGGGTAGATCGATAGGCCGTTAATTAATTTTGCTTTCAACTCCCGAATATGATTTTCGTGTTCATCGAGCTTCAAATACATTTCCTGAAAAGCGGCAGCCATTCCAACAATACCCGCTACATTTTCTGTTCCTGCGCGTTTACCACGTTCCTGCGACCCCCCATTTATTACCGGTATTAATTGCTCCGGTGATCGGCTATACAAGAAACCGACGCCTTTTGGCCCATGGAATTTATGTGCCGAACCCACGAGGAAATCTGGTGTAATTTGCCTTACATCATATCTGTAATGACCCATAGTCTGCACCGTATCACAATGAAATACAGCACCGTAGTGCTCGGCGAGATCTGCAATTTCATAGATTGGATTGAGGTTAGCAATCTCGTTGTTTCCATGCATTAGTGAAAGGAGAACCGGTTCTGCCTGCTCGTCTAATAAACGGTCCAGTTCTGTTAAAGACAAATTTCCATTTTCGTCGTTAGACAAAAAAACAAGTTTAATTAATCCTTCCCGTTCCGCTTTTTTCAGCGTATTTAAAACAGCATGATGCTCCAGCCGAGAGGTAATGACTACCCTGATCTTTTGAGTATAGATTGCAGAAAGTATGGCCATGTTATCGCCTTCTGTTCCTCCGGAAGTAAAAAAAATGTGCTCTGGTGAAGTGTTCAGCCAGTCTGCAATGTGGTTTCTTGATTCTTCGATTGCCTGGCGTGCATGTCTTCCGGCAGTATGTGTAGAGGATGGATTGGCAAATTCATGAAAAAAATAGGGTTTCATTTCTGCAAAAACATCTGCAGATAATGGCGTGGTAGCCGCATTGTCCAGGTATATACTCATGGTTTAAACTTTTAGGTAAAGTACTTATGCAGCAACTTGCTTCCTCTTATCTATTCCAGCATGTGGAAGGATTTAGCACCTTATTTGGCAACAGGTTGCTTAGACGTCATCGGGCCTTTCCCTCGGTCTTTCTGGATAAGTATGTATAACAGGAGTAAAATTAGTTATTTAATCTATAATTCCTATAGATATTATATATTTAATTTTAATTTTGACTTTTATTGTTAAATATTATGCGTTAAAATAATCAATTCGCTGATTTTTACGTTTAATCGATATCTAATACTTTTCCGCCCCTGCGGGATAAAATCCATTTATACATGAATGAAAAATTTATATCCAGTTACTCCAGGCATTCTGACGACTATGAAAAATACAGACCCGGATACCCGGAAGCAATCCTCACTTATCTGGAGCAAAATATAGCCCTTAACCGGGAAAAATCTATCATAGATGTAGGATCAGGTACGGGGATTTTTACTGAACTCCTTTTGAAGAAAAACTATGCTGTAACCGCGATAGAGCCGAACACAGAAATGCGGACTAAAGCCGAAAACAAACTTAGCACATATACAGGCCTAACAAGTATTAACGCAAGTGCTGAAGAAACAACATTAGCGGATAAGAGTGTCGACTTGATTGTGGTTGCTCAGTCTTTCCATTGGTTTCACCCGGAACTTACCCGCAAAGAATTTAAAAGAATTGCCAAACCAGGTGCGTACCTTTTGCTCATATGGAATATTTTACAGCAAAGAAGTGCATTTCTAAAAGATTACCAGGCATTAAAAAACAAATACACCGGTAAAAAGCCTTATCAGGAAAAAATAAACATTTCCATTATTGACCGATTTCTTTCTCCTGGTAACCGTGTAGAACAAGAGGTTTACCATAGCCGGCAATTGGATAAGAATGGTTTGTTGGGCTACTTCAGGTCTGCATCCTATTCCCCGGTGCAAGGAGATCAGGATTATCCGGTATTGGTTGAAGAACTGGAGCGAATTTTTGACAAACACCAACGAAATGGTTTTGTAAAACTGGAATATGATGCGAAACTATTTCTGGCACCGCTGTTGTAAAACTTATCTGTAAACTGAAAACGGGCAACTTTTAAAGCCTGCCCGTTTTTAAAATTATGATTAACAAAATGTATTAATCTGGTTTTTCATTATTGTATATACGTGTAACCTCATCAGATGATAAGGCCTTGTTGTAATAACGAATATCGTCTAAAGCGCCTCTAAAATACGCAGCACCAGAATAGTAAAACGGGCTGCTGCTGTCGGTGAAGTTTAAGATGCTTTTAGGCAAAATCTGGCCAATGGCAAGGTTAACAGGAGTGTCTAATCTGTATGCCGAACCTGCAGCCGTTTCTGTTCGCGTTTGTACGCCATCTACATAAAAAGTTATTGCGCCGTTACCTGCAGTGACTACCGCGTGATGCCATTCTCCAACAACCATTTTGCCCGGATTGCTATCGCGATCATATGTAGCAGAACCGGTTTTCAATGTCATAAACAAAAAGTTATCGGCCTGCAACTGAAATTTAAACCCATTCCATTTATTGAGTGACAGCATGTAATTATCAGCAGATGATGCTTTCGGTTTTACCCATAAGCTAATACTTAATACAGCTGGATTTAATGCGGCACTGTAAGGCACTTCTACATATGCTCCATTGTCAAATTCGTAGGCGTTTCCCGACTGGCCAAAACGATCTGTAGTCGCAACAGGTAATATACCCCCATCTGAGTGATTAGTTTCTGTACCAATAATACCAGACATCAATGTTCCATGGTGGCCGTTTGCTGTTGCGTCTTGTACATTGCCATTAAACAACCATTTTGCAACTAAACTTTCTGCTGCTACTTCCTGAATTTCACGTTCATCAAAGGCAAGGGCTGCACGTCTTAAACTTGCAATTGCATTATTTACTTCTGCTTGGGTAAACTGTCCGCTGGTGACAGTTGTGGCCAAATCCAACGCAGTTTTTAAATCTACTCTGGCCTGGCGCGGAAACTGGCCAATGTCATTTCCCTGGGCGCTATTTTGATAAACCGTATTTACAGAATCTACCAATTGACTCAGTGAAGTTTTATTGGAACCATAGTCTGGCTGTATTTCATTGTTTTTGCAAGATGCAAACCCGCTAAGCGCAACCACGATGGCCAGAAAATATTTGTGTATTGATTTGTTTTCTATTTTGATCATGATCAGGTTCGCATTAAAGTTTAGTATTGGAATTTAATTCCGTTTGTGGTATCGGGAAAAATCTGTTGTTAGTAAAATTGAAATTTGGAGCACCAGGTTTTATGGCTGCTTCGGCATATGTTTGACCATAACGCATCACATCGAAAAAGCGTTGAAATTCAAGCGCCAGTTCTGAGCGGCGTTCCCGTCTGATGATATCGCGGAGCTGGTTTTGATCGGTTACTGTTACCGGAGCCAACAATCCGGCAGGTGCCGTACCAGAGAAATTATTTCTTGCACGCGTGCGAACAGTATTTAATGGCACCAACGCCGCTACACTTTGCCCAGATTCATTTAACGCCTCTGCTTTAACCAGCAAAATATCGGCAAAACGTATAGCCTCATAATTTAAGCTTCCATCATTTTTTGTAGTTGTTGGAACCTCGCTGGTAGATTGAACATGTTTTTTAGATAGATATCCTGTTGTAGACCACGATGCATCAAAAGTATTGTCGAAATAAGCATCTCCAGCTTTTGCAATCGTCAAATTTAACCTTGGATCGTTGCTTTCGAAATTATCTACCAAACTTTGCGTTGGGTAATATACTCCAGCACCATTTAAAGCACGTGGAGCAAACCAGTAATTCAAAGAATTGCCTTGGAGCGGTTGCGCACCACGAATATGCCAAACAGTAAAAATGACCTCACTATTGGTTTTGGCAGATGCATTAAAATTATCTATCAAGTTTGTGGCAAGTGAATAGCCTAATGCCTCTACCTGCTGAACATACTGAACGGCTTGTGTATATTTCGCCTGAAAAAGTGAAGCCTTTGCCAAGAGTGCAAGTGCAGCCCCTTTAGTTGCGCGGCCATTATCTGCCGCATCTGTCCAACGTTCTGGTAAACCGGCAGCAGCTTCGGTCAGGTCTTTTTCTATTTGCGTATATACCTGCGCTTGTGTAGATGCAGCCAGGCCGGCATCAGCAGATTTAGCGACAACCAAGCGCAATGGAATATTTCCGTAAAAATTGGTAAGCATGAAATAATAGTATGCCCGAAGAAATTTTGCCTGACTTAAAATCTGAGTACGCACGGCTTCACTTACATTGGTATTGCTTGCTGTTAAACCATCGGTAATGACATTACAACGGTTTATGCCATCGTAATAACGGCTCCAAAGCGATTGAACAGCACCATTTCCCGGTAAAATGTTATACAAGTCTATAGCAGTATAATCTGCCTGTTCTCCCGCATTTCCGCCGATAACGACATCGTCTGTGGCAACATCTCCCAGCACCCAAAGCGGATTTGCAGCTGCATCTGTAAAAGTAAGTGGAATATAGGCAGCATTTACTGCGGTTTCTGCAGTTGCATCGTTACTAAATAAATCTTCATCAGAATAAAAGCCGAGTGCCGGCTGATCCAGGAATTTCTTACAGCCACTTCCAAAAATAAGAATGGCTATTGCTAATAATATATAATGCTTTTTCATCAAATTAGAAGTTAAGGTTTAAACCAAGCGTATAAACTCTGGCAGATGGATAAGTTCCCCAGTCTATACCAACAGCACGTACACCATCGCCCTGGCTGTTGCTACTTGTGTAGATCTCCGGGTCAAGGCCTGTGTATTTGGTAAAGGTTAATAGATTTTGCCCGCTCGCATACACACGCATTGAGGCAATCTTTAAAGCTGATAGTACTTTCGAACTAAATGTATATCCAATTTGAACATTTTTTAAACGCAGGTAGGAACCGTCTTCGAGGAAACGTGTAGAAGGTCTTTTGTTGTTTGTTGATGATGCCGAGCTCCAGGTTAAACGCGGAAACTGATTGGTACTGCCTTCGCCACTCCAACTTCCTGTTGCCACTCTTTCGGTAATATTAAATGCCCGGTAAAATCCTTCACTATCTGTTGCAATCTGATTGTACAATTTGTTGCCATAAGCACCTTGAAAAAATATGCTCAAGTCAAATTGTTTCCATTTCAGGTTTCCGGTAAAACCATAAGTAAATTTAGGGATTGGGCTACCGGCAAATTCACGATCATTTTCATCAATCACACCATCACCATTGGTATCTTTATATTTAACATCGCCTGGCTGAATTCCTTCACCCTGGTAAGCGCTCGTAAAAATTTCAAGCTCGTTCTGAAAAATGCCTTCCATTGGTAAAAGATAGAATGAGCCGATAGGCTGACCAACTGCAGTAAGTGTAGCATAGTATTCGTTATCTATTCTGCCACCTACAATTGGTGCGCCAGCAAGAGAGAGCACTCTATTTTTTAGGGTTGCAATATTGCCGCTTACGTCGAAGCTCCAGTCATCAGAAATGTTTCCACGGTAGGAAAGTTGAAGTTCCAGACCCTGATTTCGTACTTTTCCGGCATTAATATATGGGCTTGATCCACCTCCAGCACTTGGCGGAAGCGGATTGGCAAATAGGATATCGGAATTGTCTCGGATGAAATAATCTGCACTCAGTTGAAGTCTGTCGTTAAAAAAACCGACGTCTAAACCAAAGTTAGTTTGCGTACTGGTTTCCCAGGTAATATTGTTGTTCCCTCTTGAAGTAAGTGAATTTCCAATTACTGATGTTCCGCCGAATGGATAAAAACCGACAAAAGAATTTAGTGTTGTATATGCATAATTGCTAATCTCCTGGTTACCTGTCTGACCAATACTGGCGCGAAGCTTCAGTAAAGATAAATCTTTGAAACCTTTCAAAAATTCTTCCTGATCCAAACGCCATCCAACAGAACCAGCGTAGAAATTACCATATCTATTGTCGGGATTTAACCTCGATGATCCATCCCGGCGAACAGTAAAGCTAGCTAAATATTTATCTGCATATTGATAATCGGCACGGCCGAACAAAGAGAACAAGGCCCATCTGGATTCATTTTCTCCATTTTGCTGAACCCCGATTCCATTGTCGAGATATTGAAAATCTTCTGATTGGTTTGGAAAGATTGAACGCGAAGCAGACAATCCATTTGTTTTGCTTTTAATAGCTTCTGTTCCTGCCAGGAAATTCAAAGTTTGTTTTTCACCCAATTTCAGGTTGTAGGTTAAAGTATTTGTCCAGTTGTAATCCAATTGGTTGGCATTAGACCTGGCCAAACTTCCGGGAGAATTTAATGATCTGTCGCTTCCCCAAATGGCAAAAAACTGTTTAAAATCTGTGATAACCAGGTTTCCGCCCAAAGTACTACGAAATTTTAGAGCATCTGTAATTTTGGCTTCTACATATGCACTTCCCAATACACTGTATGCGCTATAATTCCGATCGAAGTTATCTGCATATCCAACAGGATTTAATCCATCACCAAAAAAAGCGGTATTTGATGGAAGATCTACGTAATCTCCATTGGCTTGGTAAACCGGGGTTGCAGGCGTTCTCAACAAGGCATAACGCATAACGCTTGCACCTTGATTTCCATCGCCAAAACCATCACCAGATGCACCTACCTGGCGTGTTTTGGAATAAGAGAGATTAACATTTACACCTGTAGTAAATACTTTAGAAAGTTTGGTATTTACTGCTGTACGCAAATTAAAACGATCATAAGCACTATTTTTAATTAAACCATCCTGTTTAAAATAATTAGCAGACACCATGTAGTCGCTATTTTCTGTACCTCCATTAACAGAGAGGCTTGTGTTGTTTATCAAAGCAGGCTTGAGCACCTCTTTTTGCCAATTCACATCAGGTAATGTAGCAGCAAGATCAGCGGGGATTTGAGTTCGGCCATCTGCCGCAGCCGCAATATTATATGCTGTTACATATTGTTGGGTATTGGCCATGTCAATTAAGTCGCCATGCACCTGCACACCAGTATATTGATTTAAACTCAATTTGGCTGCGCCAGACTTACCTTTTTTAGTGGTTACCACGACAACTCCGTTAGATGCACGCGCGCCATAAATAGACGCCGATGATGCATCTTTCAAGATACTAATGCTTTCTATATCATTCGGCGAAATTTGATTGATGCCTGTTGTACTTGGAACTCCATCGATTACGTAAAGCGGATTATTATTGTTAATTGTTCCTACTCCACGAATCCGGACGGCAATTCCTTCTCCCGGCGCACCGGTACCTTGCGTGACTGATACCCCGGCCGCCTTTCCTTGTAACACCTGATCAACGCCACCAACGGGCATATTATCAATATCAGAAGCTCGAATTTGAGAAACCGAACCGGTCAGGTCTTTTTTCTGCTGAGAAGAATATCCGGTAATTACAACATCATCCAACTTCTGGCTTGATGGTACAATGGTTATAGTAATTTCTTTTTGGTTGGCGGGCCTAATTGTTTTTGTTGTATATCCAACAAACATGACACGTATTGATGCTGTTGAAGAAGGCAATTTTATACTGAAACGACCAGCACTGTCTGTTGTCGCTTTCGTTTGTGAGCCTACTACCAATACAGCTGCTCCTGGCACTGGTAAACCTTTCTCATCTTTCACAATACCTTTTAACAGTAAACCTGTAGTATCAGAAGTAGATTTATTAGAACTTATTGGATTTTTACCTGCCGTTGCCGGTGTTACCGTTTTTGCAGGAAGTTTAGAGGGAGAATTGGGTACGTTCTGAGGAACGGGATTGGGGATACTTTGTGGAGGCGGACCGGGCTTTAGTGGATTAACCGGCCTTCGAACAGTGTCGGGCTGCTCAGTCTGTCGTTTTACAGTATCTGGAACAGTTTGGCCCTGGGCATTTGCCGCCAGGAAAAGCATTGCTAAGAAAAAAAATTTCCTTGGTAACGGTAACTTCATAAGGTACGATAAAATTGATGGTAAGTACAATACAAAAATGACCAACTAAATGTTTTGGTGAATATGATTTTTCTTTGGAGGGTTTCAAGCTGAACGCTGAAAGACTAAAACTCAAAAACAAAGCCCAATATCCTTCCGTGCATTCCGTGGTTCCGTGGCAAACTTTTTTAACACATAGAAATTTGGGCATTTACTGGTATTAAACCTAAAGACTAAAACTCAATCATATTTCCTTACATTTTGTATTTCTGTGGCAATCTTTAAAAACGAACATCAACTTTATGATTTAGTTTGGCCGTATTTGATACCAATTTACCATCAACCCAAATACAAAGCATACTTTGTTGTCCGGACTTCTCCGTATCCCAGTCTTTTTTCCAGATGATATCAATGTCATGATCATGATAACGAAGATTTCCCAGGTAAAAATAATCCCACTTATCTTCCGGTAATAAAGGTTCAATTGAAAAACCACTATCGTGCCTGGCTTCAAATCCTAATAAATCTTCGATAATAATATCAGGGAAAGTAGAGTGAAAATAGTCTGATTCACCTCCAAAGGTTTGACCATTGCTTGGAATGTACCACTCGCCAATATTGGGTTGCTTGCCATGTAATTTCGCCAGTTGCTCTATGTATTGATACAAAAGATCTTTTTCAGCTTTGCTGCTTGTTTTTTTGTAATTTCTTAAATAGTTTGCGTATCCCTTGTAAACAACAGAATTTTCGAAAGGCCAACCACGTCCGTTCCATGCATAAGCTTGTTCATTATAGTAAGGATGTTGGCGCTCAGCTGTAGTCATCCCTGCATTATTCCTAAAACCCTTTTCTGAAGCAAAGAAATCCCAAGCGTGCCCATATTTTTTGTAATTATTGTTTGGCACCATGTTGAAATACCAAGGCGTATACCCAACAGATTCACGCACACGCGCTTCAAAGTCTTTTGCTCCATATTCATTATCGCCCGCGCTCATTGTATTGAAAAACTGGTCTTCAGTATTCCAAAGTACGTTCATGGTTTTAGATTGAATTTCCCTGGCCTGCACTGCGTAGAAGTGTGCTTTCTGTTTACCGTTGGGCTCTAAAGAATATAAATCAGAAAGCGCGCGTAAGTTGCCATACGCATAGCTGTTTACCGATGGTCTGACAAGATAGAAATCGGGATAACCTTTTCGAAAAGCTCTCGGAAATTTTTTAGCCTCAACAGATGCTTCTGCCCTACCTGTTGTTTCCCACCCAAGATAATATTTCTTCCAACTGTCTTTAGTATATAAATCATAAGCACCTTTGCTGTTAATCAAACCGAGAACAGCAGATAAGCTAAACTCCATTCCATCATACAAGTCCAGTATTTTATACATGCCTGCAGTTTTTGCCTCAGGTTCATGAACGGTAAATAGACTGTCCCACACTTGCTGGTGCTTTTCCATATATGGCAGCATTTCCTGTGTCCATTTCCTATCGGGATGAACTTTCAGAAAAGCATCTATTCCATCGATCATCCAACTGGAAAAGTGATGGCTCTCCGGCCGGCTCAAATACGTCAGAAAATTTCCATTCTCTCTTTGTTTTAATTTGGAAGCTGAGCCCCGCATAAAGTAATCGGCATATGATTTTAGAAATTTATTGTCTCTAAGCCAACGTACATCATAAAATTGCTGTCCTGCCGGACATGTTATTGCGCCGCTTAATGATCCCCAGGGCTTTACACCGAAAAACTCAGTAACTACCCAATATTTTTTTTGATCATAAGGATCTTCATATTCTTTAAGGTGTTTGCTCATCATCCACCAACGATAATTGTATACTTTACTAATCTGCTGGTCTGAACTTATAAATAAAGGAACATTTGCTAAAAGAAAAGATTTATTGTTGCTGCTATTAAACGGACCATCAGGTTCTGGCCTGTTCTTGTAATTATTGAATTCATCTACCTGTGCAGAAAGCTGCTGCACCGCTTCATTTTTTAAACGGGTAAGTTCATTTTGATAGGTCTGATTTTTGTGAAATGCGCAAGAAGATAAACTGACGAAAAAGATAAAAAGAAGTCCTAAATTTAATTTGGTTTTTGAGATGTTCATCATAAAGTTCTCGGTAATGATAAATGGTTTTAGTTTACCTTTGCGAATAGATAAAACTAAAAAAAATATACCCAATTACAAAAGTAAACATATACAGGTTTGCAGAGATCTTTATAAAAGCATTTGCAAATAGATTTCTTCTTTGGCTACAGTTTCTTAGAACAGTTGACGAGTTATTCTTTCTCTGTTTTCAAACTTGAATCAGCGAAAATAGAAGGATTGAAATACAAACTTGTTCCTCTTATTTTACAATTACTCCTTTTGCACCGTGTTTATTTCCAATATCAATAAGATGATCCTGTTGACTGTAGAATAAACCGAGAATAACCAATAAAAACGCAAGGATAATCAATACCCATTTTAGAATACTGTTCATGTTAAAGTTGAGATGAATATTTATGCCCGGTGCCAAAAACCGACCTTTGCTAAGCTACATATTTGCTTAGAATATTGGCTTTTAAGTTCAAGGAAGCATTTTTTCTAATTCTATTTTCGATAAAATGATGAGCCTTCTTTGGCAGATTTCCATCAGGCGTTAATGTTTAAGTCTATTTTTTACCTTTACGCCATGAAAAAACTTACTCTAATTATTGCTGCAGGCCTATTATTATCTTGCAAAATGGAAAAGAAAGATCATAAAAACACAGATAGCTTAAGCAATCCAATTTCACTGAGCAGAGTAGATTCTGCAAAATTGCTTTTAGATTATGCCAATACCACCGTCGCGAGCGGAATTACCCGAAAAATGGCTCCTGAAAAAGTATCTGAGAAAGTCAGACAGATTATGGCGAGCTACCAGGCGTTATATATGACATTACCACCTGCAGATACGCTGGACCTCTTCAATTATCGAATAAAAAAGATTCAGGAGTTGATTGATTTGCAGAAGCAACAAGGCAAACAACCAAATTAAGGCTCAGTTATTCTCTCACAAAAATGAACCTTTTATAATTGATAATCGCTCTGCGTTTAATTTGCCTTTTTGCAGCATTTTTAATAAATTAATGAAATCTGAAATTTAAGCTTAAACGAAATGATTTTTAAAGCGTCTCTCGACAAAACCTCCCGGCTTATTACTTTAGCCATAACCATTCTCTTCGCAGCAATTATCTGCTGGAAGTTTTTCGTTGATGTAAACCCACAAGCAAACTTTAAAATACCTGTTGCCATTGGGCTGGCATTAATATATGTGAGCAGCTATCTTTTTAGCACAAAAAGTTACGAACTAAATCAAACAGAATTGCTCATCCGCCGGCCTTTGGTTAATGTAACCATCAATCCGCAGCAAATTAAAAATGCAATCGCAATGGATCGAAAAACGATGGGTTGGGCAGCACGCACCTTTGGTGTTGGCGGACTTTTTGGCTTCTACGGATATTTCTTCAATGCCAAGTTTGGCAATATGACCTGGTATGCCACTCGTAAAGATCGGGTGATACTGATAGAAACTTTTCAGGGAAAAAAAATTGTGATTAGTCCGGATAATCCGGATCAGTTTCTCAATGCCTTGGATAAAGTTTCTGCGGGCAGAGAAATTTACGATCCGAAATAAAAACAATTGTTTGGTTGCACTTTCTTATACGGTTTCAGATACAGTAACACCACGTTCTAAATGTTTCAAAATGTCATGAATTTCATTCCAGTGATTAATTCGCTGGTGATGGTGTTTGTTTACATTGTGAAAAGCGGTAAACATTAATGCTGTGCCTCGGCAAAAATCAAGATTTTTACAGTGATCGTCTATTAGATAATCGGTACCTATAACACTTTTATCGCCACAAAAAATAATATTCCGCCAGGAAATAAATGGAAAATGTTCTGCCAGCCATTCCCGTTTCTCAAATAATGAAACCGGAAATTCCATCGCTGCAGATACAATGTATACATCATATTTTAACATCAACGTTTTTACGGCTTCGATCGCGCCATCCATAACCGGCAGGTTTCTAAAAAAACCTGCAGTATTGCAAATGTCCATAATCAATGTCCTATCTGGAAATAGCTCTTCCTCAGACAGACCTTTTATTTCGTCTCTTGTGATTGATATGCCGGTTTTTTTGTGATATGCGGCTAATATATAGTCTTCAATATCTGCCAGAACTCCGTCCATATCAATGCCAATTGTCTTTTTCATACATGCCAATTTATGCAACAAATCTAAATATTATTGCAATATATTGCAAAATTAAAATGCGTTATTTTGCTATATTTGCAATATATTGCATAGAAATGGTTAAGGAAGAAAGATTACAAATCATAATTGATACACTGGAAAAAGATAGTAAAGTTCGTTTAGACCAGTTGAGCACACTACTAAACGTATCTGAAGATACTGTGAGACGAGACATCAAAGAATTGGATACGATTGGACTTTTAAAAGCCGTTCGCGGTGGAGCGATTGCCCGCTCTCCTATTCCTCAACATTATCGCGACCGGGAAAAACATCACCAGAGCCATAAAAAGATTATTGCGGCTAAAGCTTTGCATTTTTTACAAGATGGACAGGTGGTATTTTTTGACGGTGGTACTTCTGCTATGGCTCTCGCTGCTCAGCTACCGAAAGACCTTAAGATTACTGTAGTTACAAATAGTTTCCCGGTTGCAAATGTATTAGAAGACCATCCTGCTGTGGAAGTAATCTTCGCTGGAGGACGCCTGCACAAACCTGCTTTTACTACCGTAGGACAAGAAACAGTAGATACTTTTAGGAAGGTACACGCAGATATTTGCATTCTGGGCATTTGTAGTCTGGATCATACCATGGGAATTACTTCAATGATTTATGAAGACGCTCAAATCAATTTAGTGATGATTAGCCAGTCGCAAAAAACAATTGCACTCACTTCATTAGAGAAAATAAACACTGTAGAGCCTTTTTACGTTTGTCCGGTAACAGATATTGATGTCATTGTGACTGAAACCGAACCGCAGAATGAAGTGCTAAATGCTTATCATAATCTCGGCATTGAAGTGGTTTAGTATCTGTTCATTGTTTAAATAATGAAAATTTATGACTTCAGAATTGAATTTACTGCATGAGCTGTTGAAGCAACAAGGACAGCAGGGAGTGGGCAATGCAGTTCCAGAAGCAGAAAGTTTAGAATATGATGCATACTCCTTAATTTTAAATGGCAGCAAAGCAATTTACCGAAAAGCCAAAATAACGCCTACAAAAAGCGGCCAGTTTGTAACCATTTGGAAGCGGAATGCACACGGAATTACCACACCTTTCAGTATACATGACAATGTCAAATTCTGTGTTATCGCAGCGCGGATAGAAGATCAGCTTGGTTTCTTTATCTTTCCTTCAGAAATTCTGAACCATCAAAGAATTTTTTCTGATGAAAATCGGGATGGCAAACGCGGTATAAGAGTTTATCCGCCGTGGGATGTGGCAAAAAATAAACAGGCGCAAAAAACCCAACAATGGCAACTGAAATATTTTTATTTACATTTGCAGCCAACAAATACATAAGCATGTAAGATCTAATTTCTTTTCAGTTTTAAAGAAGGTAGCCCAAAAGGTGAGCCTGTTTCATTCATCTTTAAAGAAAGAAATTATGCTTTTTGTACAAAATATTAAATATATACTTCCCAATAAAGAGGTGTTGATGAGCAATATCAACCTCAATATTCATAAATACGAAAAAGGTGCGTTAATTGGCCATAATGGTTCAGGTAAGTCTACGCTTTTAAAATTACTTGCCGGCAAATTGACACCAACAAATGGCGACATCAATTCTGATGCAGAACCCTATTACATCCCTCAAATATTTGGTCAGTACAACCATTTGAGTGTTGCGGAAGCCCTAAATGTAGCCGATAAAATTAATGCATTGAACCAGATACTGGAAGGAAACGGCAATGAGATAAATATGGAATGCCTTGGTGATGACTGGTCTGTTGAAGAACGTTGCCGTGAGGCTTTAGATCAATGGGACTTACATCGTGTATCATTAAATAACAAAATGGGCAGTTTAAGCGGCGGGCAAAAAACCAAGGTTTTCCTGGCAGGATTACACGTACATAAACCAGATTTGGTTTTAATGGACGAACCCAGCAATCATCTTGATGATACCTCGCGCAAATTACTGTATAACTGGATCGATTCCACTAAATGCAGTTTGCTGATCGTAACGCATGACCGCTATCTGCTCAATTTATTACCCAAAATTATTGAACTTACTCCAGACGGAATTACAGCCTATGGCGGCAATTACGATTTTTATCTGGAACAAAAAAACATTGCCCGTAATGCACTGAAACAGGATATTCAGAGCAAAGAAAAAGCACTTAAAAAAGCAAGGGAAAAAGAAAGAGAAACTACCGAAAGACAGCAACGTCTTGATACACGCGGCAAAAAAAAGCAAGAAAAAGCTGGCGTTGCGCGCATTATGATTAATACACTTAGAAATACCGCAGAAAACAGCACTTCAAAATTAAAAGGTATTCATGCCGGCAAGATTGAGAATTTAACCCAGGGATTAACAGATTTGAGAGCCGGAGTTCCCGATGCAGACCTGATGAAATTTGGGTTTAACGCATCAGAATTACATAGCGGTAAAATTATGATAAAAATAACCGATGCCAATTTTAGTTTTAATGGATTTCGGCTCTGGCAAGAAAATATCAACCGAACCATTTACAGTGGCAGCCGATTGGCACTCAAAGGAGATAATGGATCGGGCAAAACAACGTTGATCAAAATTATCCTTGGAAAACTGGCGCTGGAAACTGGCGAAATGTTCACAGCGACACAAAAAATAGTTTATATCGATCAGGAATATTCTTTAGTAATCAATGATCTAAACTTGTACGATCAGGCACAGAAATTCAACCAAAGCGGATTGCTCGAACTTGAAATCAAAATGAGGCTAAACCGGTTTTTATTCGGAAAAGACGATTGGAACAAGCCATGCAGTGCATTGAGTGGTGGCGAAAAAATGCGTCTTTCTCTTTGCTGTTTAACTATTGGCGAACAAGCTCCGGATGTTCTCATTCTGGATGAGCCAACGAATAACTTAGACATCCAGAATATTGAGATACTCACTACCGCAGTTAATGAATACCAAGGTACCTTACTTGTTGTGTCACATGACCTTCAATTCCTTTCCGAAATCAATATAGAATCGGATATTTTGTTAAAATAACAGCAAAAATGAATATTACTTCTCATCCGAACGAAAACGCAAGATGAGAAGTAATATGTTTTATTTCAACGCGCCGGAAATTCCTTCAGCAAGCTTTTTTGTAAAAACATACCCCTGAATAGAGCCCGTTTTTTTATCGAATATCATTTTTAATTGTCCACTTTTGGCAGTAAAATGTATTCTGTCATCGTTCTTTAAAGGAAAAATAAAATCTGTGTCTCTGTTTAAGACAATTTCAGACGGCCATTCTTTATCAAGATAATCCTTTAATTGTGGCAATTTTTCTTGAGAATAATTGGCCTCAAAACTGTATTGATCTTCATTGTCTATTGTAGCTAAAGAAAGGTGTCCGCTTTTAGAATTACAACCAAAACCGATTGTGCCAAATAAAATAAAAAGCGTGTAAACAATTGTTTTCATCATAATAAAGGTTAAAATTTTAATTCCCACCTGCACGGTTCTTAATATCGTCTGTGGCTGTATTTCGGGTTCGTGCCGATTTTACATTCTGATTTCCGAAAGCATAACTGATACTCACATTTCCACGCCTGCTGGTATAGCGATTGGCAACGGTCATATTCAAATTCTGATAGACCAGTTTACCTTCCCATCTGTTCGTTAACAAAATATCATCCATGCTTAACCTGAACTTTAATTTTTTATCAAGCATTGTCTTTTGTATACCCGCATTAAGTGCATATTGGGTAATTGTAGTTTGCTCTACTCCATTTACACGCGGACTATTCAACCAGAAACTCACTTCCAGGCTAAAATTTGCAGGCAGGTTGATTGAGTTGTTTACATAAATATTAAATGCAACTTTCCCGGCACTATATGCAGCACCTTCAAGGTTTCCATCATTAAACTTACTGTAATATACACTTGCATTGTTTTGCATGTTCCACCACTTGGCAAATTTTACAGGAAAATACAAGCTGGCAGAATAGGTTTGCGCACGACCAAGATTTTCACGAATAACCCGTATAATACGCGTAACATCATCCTGCTGACTAATTTGGGTAATCATATCTCGTGTATCGGAATAACTCAACGTAAGTGACGCTTCTTTAAGACTATACCCTACTTCAAAATTATCTGTAAATTGGGGTTTGAGGTAGGGATTTCCCTGGTCTACAGCTAAAGGATCCATATAAAATACAAACGGATTGAGTTGCTGGTAATTTGGCCGGTCTACTCGCCTGCCATAAGAATAACGGATATTCTGATCTTTACCGAGCTTTTGATTGATAAAAATTGTTGGAAACAGCGATAGGTAATTCCGGTCAACTTCTTTATTATCGGTTACAGAATTCCCATTAGAATGCGTGTGTTCTGCACGCAAACCCAATTGCAACTGCCATTTATCCCACTCTTGTGAATAGTTTACATAAGCTGCGTTAATGTTTTCTTTATACACGAAGTAATTGGATTTGCCCAGATCATTTTGCCAGATGCCATTTAAAAACTGCTCTGATAAAAAATCATTGTCTGTAACCACATAACTACTTTTTAAACCGGTTTCCAACTTTGATTTTTCGGTAAGGGGCAATGTAAAGTCTGTTTTTGCCGCATATACATTAATTTTGGCTTCAGTATTGTTGCGCAAGCTCGTATTATTGGTCAAATTGCCAGAACTGTTTAGATAATTTGCCAGAAACAGTTCATCTCTTTTATTGCTGAATCCAGAATAATCAGCATCAAAAGTTAAACTTTTTCCTTTTTTAGCATAGTCATGCTTGATGTTAAAATTTGCTGTAAGATTGCCAACGGGCGATACAGAACCAGCATCCTGAACTATAGCACTGGAAACTGATGATCCGTTTTGCATTTCACTAATATTGGTTCTACTGGCATTGGTCAGATTGGTTTTTACCGTATTGGCATCAACCATCACGCCGAACACCGTCTTTTCAGAAGCATAAAAATCTGCTCCCAATTTTCCCTGGAAACCATTTCCGCGACTAAACCGATCGAAATTCTGATTCAGCACACTGTTTACACCAGCAGATGTAGTTGTACGGTCTACAACAATATTGTTAAAATTTGCCTTGTTTGCAAAAGCCGCATTTCCAAAAACGTTCCACTTTCCTTCGCGATGATTCAGGTTGAGATTAAAACCAGTACGGTTTACATTTTTAGGCGAATTGGGCATAAATGCTTGTCCGCCGTTATACGTTATAACGCCGTTAGTTCCGTAAGATTTATTTCTTTTAAGTTTAATATTGATAATCCCGGCATTGCCTGATGCATCATATTTAGACGACGGATTGGTAATCAATTCAATAGACGCGATTTGGTCGCTGGTCATATTACTGAGCAAAGTTGTAATGTCTGCACCCGAGAGAAAATTGGTTTTACCATCAATCATAACCGTAATTCCAGATTTATTGTTCAGTCTGATCTGATCACTTTGACGATCAATCTGTACGCCCGGAGCTTTCTCAAGTAATTCCAATGCAGTGCTTCCTGTAGCCAAAACACTATTCTCAACATTAAGAACAGTTTTATCAATCTGATGTTCTACGTAAGGTTTTTTGGCTTGTACGTTTACTTCTTTCAAATCCTTAACTGCAGTTTGCAGCTCTATTGCATCCAGCATTACATCATCTTGTATTTTGAAAGGACTGGTAAGTTTCGTTACAAAACCAACCATAGAAATTTTTAAACGGTATTCACCCTGAGTAATTTTCGAGAAGCTAAAATTTCCGTCGAGATCTGTTGCTATTTTATTTAAAGCTACGGTGTCTGTACCGGAGAACAATTGCACAATTGCGAAGGGTACAGGTTGTTGTTTTTCATCAACAATTTTTGAGGATACTTTACTCATTTTTTGGGCAAAAGCATTTCCCCACGCTAAAAAGCATGCCATTAGCACTACGAAGGTTTTCATGTTTTTTTAATTTAGAGTTTTGGCAAAAACGGCTTAACCGTTCTCCACAATTGCGTTTAGTTAATGGTTTTCATTATTTTCTTCCGGATGATCCAACTCATACTTGCATTTTAAACCATCTTCAGTCATGATCCAGATACTGGAATCGTCACTATATCTTTCATTACTGTTGCAACTCCAGCCGTAGTAATTGCTAATGTAGCGGTAAGAGTCTTGTTTTAAAATCAGCTTTGTTCCTACCGGAACTTTGAGCGTTATCCACACTTCCTGGTTTCTCCAGATTGCTCCTTTACGCAGCTGAAACCGCGGACTAAATAACAACAATGAATCTTTTACGGCATAATTGTAACTAATGTTTTGCGCATTCTGTAATGCCATTTTATAGGTTTTACCTTGCGATTCATAGGTTTGCGTAATACTCACATTTTTGCCCTCGCTCTTTTGAATGTTAATTCGCGCATAAGTAGGCGTACGAAATGGATGATCTTCAAAATCGTCTACAACAATCCGATTTTTAAAATCTGTATCGATATGATACGCAATACTATCTTCTTTACTGAAAAACTTACTTTTATCAATATCGATGATGTAGGTTTTATTCACTTTGATTTCCGATGTCTGCGTCAGTTCCGCATGTTCTTTAAATTCTGCTGATATTTTTGCTGCTTGATATCCGGTAATGGATAAACCCACAAGCCAAATAATCAGCAATGCAAATGAAAAAACTTTGTTAATCGCTTGTTTATTAAATGCTACGCGAATAGAAAATAAAACCAAAGCCAGAACAGGAATAAAGAGCACTAAAAATGCGCCAAACATTAAAATTCCCCTACTGCTGTCGCTGATGATATTTAGCGGAAATAAATCATACACGCTGGAATCTACAAAGCCCATAAATGCCGCATAAGAAATAAGCAAAGCAAGCAACATCATGATGCCCGTGATTACAATAAAACCCGCAATAACTTTAAAAATTACTTTCCCTGTACCGCCAATAAAATGACCAAGCCACTCAAAAAACTCTCCTAAAAAAATGCCAAACCTGGCAAATAAGGGCTGTGCGCTTCTGTTTACTTCTGATAAACGTTCTTTTACAGCCTGAAGCTCTTCATCGAGATTTTTCTGAAAACCATGCAAATTTGCCGGCTCACCTTTCATTTCCATTTTTTCTACACGCGATTTTGCTTTTGGCATGATGATCCATAAAAGTGCATAAACCAAAAACCCTGATCCGCCGAGGAAAATGCTCAGTATCGCGATTAGCCTAACCCATTTTGCCTCGATGTTGATATAATGACCAATACCCGCACAAATTCCAGCCACAACACGTTCGTCCATATCGCGGTATAATTTTTTCTCTGCAGGTTGATACGATGTGTGCATTTGCTCAAAAGTTTCTTCTGCACCCTCTTCTGCCGTATCAAAATCCTGAACCTTTCCCATTTGTGCGATTACAAAGTTCACATTTGCAGCATCTACAACCTGTTTTTTCTGCTCTTCCAGTTGCTCAGTAAGCAATTCTGCAATTCGGTTTTCAATATCAGTTACAATTTCCAGGTCATCTGCATGGTTTGCAAAATATTGCTTCACCTCCAAGAGATATATTTTTAAGAGTTCATAGGCACTTTCCTCAATGTGAATGATGGTGTTGCCGATATTTATGATGATGGTCTTTTCCATTTCTTTATTTTTATGAGTGGGTACCTTTTTGCGAAACGCCAACGGCGTAAGCCAATTCTTGCCAGGTTTGATCTAGCTGAGTCAATATTTCTTTACCAACCTCGGTAAGTGAATAGTATTTGCGGGGCGGGCCTGAGGTAGATTCTACCCAGTTATAGCTTAATAAACCATTGTTTTTAAGCCTGGTTAATAATGGATATAGTGTACCTTCAACCACCAGCAGTTTTGCAGACCTTAGTTCTGCAATAATATCAGAAGCATAAATTTCTCCCCTGGCGATGATGGACAATACACAGTATTCCAGAATTCCCTTCCGCATTTGTGTTTGCGTGTTTTCTGCTATCATATTACAAAGATATATGCTTTATAATGTACTATGCAATACATAGTACTAAAATAATTTAATATTTGTAATCAAAACACTGATATTCAGATGTATAATTTTTTATGATATTTTCGGAAAGTCGGATATTTATGTAATTCAGAGCCTTAAACATGTTACCAATACCCGCCAATTGATCAAATATTTTGGTATTTTTGGCGAATAAATCATTCATTTCATGAAAAAATCTATAGCCAGCATTGTGACCGAGGCGAACCAAAATGGCGAAGGTTCATTAAAAAGAACGCTTGGTCCGATTAATCTTATCTTGATTGGGATTGGTCTCACCTTGGGAGCTGGTTTGTTTTCGATAACCGGACTTGCAGCTGCAAATCATTCCGGTCCGGCAGTGACGCTTTCTTTTGTTATTGCCGCTTTGGGCTGCGGTTTTGCAGCACTTTGTTATGCAGAGTTTGCATCTATGATTCCGGTTTCGGGCAGTGCCTATACCTACTCTTACGCCACAATGGGCGAACTTTTTGCCTGGATAATTGGTTGGGATCTGGTGCTTGAATATTCTGTTGGCTGTGCTACAGTAGCAATAAGCTGGTCGCAATACCTCACAAAATTTTTAGCAAACTACGACATCTTTTTACCAGCTCAACTTACGCTTTCTCCATTTGAACATGCAAAACTCGCAGATGGATCTACCGTAAGCGGAATTATAAATATACCTGCTGCCCTGATTGTTGTTTTAATGACTTCAATACTCATTAGAGGAACAAAGGGATCAGCAATTGTAAATGGGATTATTGTTTTTCTTAAGGTTGGTGTTGTTTTAGTATTTATTGCGCTTGGTTGGAAATATATCGATCCGGCAAACTATCATCCATATATTCCGGAGAATACCGGAACTTTTGGCCAGTTTGGGTGGAGTGGCGTTTTACGCGGTGCAGGGCTTGTCTTTTTTGTATTTATTGGCTTTGATGCAGTTGCTGCTTCTGCACAGGAAACTAAAAATCCGGCACGCGATTTACCTATCGGGATTATTGGATCTCTTGTAGTTTGCACAGTTTTATTCGGATTATTTGGCCATGTAATGACAGGATTGGCGAATTATCGCGAATTTACGAACAGCGGCGCGCCGGTTGCAATTGCCATCGCTAAAACGCCTTATGGCTGGTTAAGCCAGGCAATTGTTTTAGCCATTTTAGTAGGTTATACTTCTGTAATACTGATTGATTTGATGGCACAGTCCAGAATGTTTTATTCAATTAGCCGAGACGGGTTGTTACCGAAAATGTTCTCCGACGTCCATCCTAAATACAAAACCCCTTGGAAATCGAACGTGTTACTTTGCCTTTTCATCGGGCTTTTTGCAGCATTTGTTCCTATGAATGTGGTTGGAGAAATGACGAGTATTGGTACTTTATTGGCCTTTTTAATGGTTTGTGCAGGTATTCTAATTCTTAGAAAAACCGATCCAGAGGCTAAGCGACCATTCAAAGTTCCTTTTGTTCCGTTAATTCCCATTTTGGGAATATTAACCTGTATCGCGATGATGGTTTTTCTTCCCTGGGAAACCTGGTTGCGCTTAGCCGTTTGGCTAATCATCGGCCTTGCCATTTATTTTTTCTATGGAAAGAAGCATAGTAAAATCAGAAACAACCACGAGCATTATTCAAAATAGGAGCCTGAAAACCAGAAGGATAACAAAAAGGTGTAAAAAATTGTACACCCTTTTGTACGTGCTTCTAAACAGTATAAATACGTTTAGAAGTGTGTATCTATCAGTTATTTAACATAAAAATGTAAGTTATCCACAATTTCACATTTTTTATTTCTTTTGGCTTGGGATTTGCCTTTATAAACGCGGACGTATAAAACAATTTTCCTATGATTATTAAATTAGACAGCACCGCATTTAGAATTGACCGCTCCAAAACAGAAACCATTAAAAAAGTTGCAAAGCCTTTAACAAGAGCGCAATGGATAAATGCTGACCGGATTGTTATGGCGGCTATGTTCATTGCAACAATAGTTGGAGCAATTTTATTCTAGATAGATGATTGCTCAAAAATCTTCTGAAATCAAATCTCGGTTCAACATTACGGCTGCCATTGTTCCCGATGCAGCAACTGCAGACAATCCGCGGTAAGGAAGCGTACAGTCTCCCGCTGCGTAAACGCCCTTACTTGTGGTTTCATATTGCTCGTTGGTTTCCAATAATCCATTCTCATTTAAATTACAACCCAATTCTTGAAAAAGCACATCATGCTGCTCCATCTTTGGTTTGGAGTATACCGCAGCAAATTCAAGGCGTTTACCGTTTCTAAATAATACAGCCATCAATTTCCCGTTTTCATGTTCAAATTCAGAAATTTCATCTTCAATAACCTCAATTGATTTTGAAGCCAGTTTTAACCTCTGCTCCTCAGTAAAATCAGATGCTCCATTGGTTAATATCTGCAAATCGCTATTCCAGTGGCTAATCATTTTAACCATTTCGAAAGCCATTTCACCATTCATAAACAAGGCAACCTTTTCTCCTTTTACCTCATAACCGTGGCAATATGGGCAATGAATAATTGAAATGGCCCAACATTCGGCGAAACCTTTAATAGATGGCAATATATCCTTCATTCCTGTAGCCAAAATAATTCTCCTCGCAGAAAACTTTTTGCCATTGGCAAGTTGTACAATAAAACCGTTGTTGTTTTTTGTAGCAGAGACTACCTTTTCATTAACAATATTTACTGTGGGGTATTTAAGTACTTCCGCTCTTGCTTTCCCGGCAATCTCTGCGGGCGCTGCGCCATCATGCGTTAAAAAATTGTGAGAATGGGGTGTTTGTGCATTGCAGGGTTTGTTGGCATCTACAATCAAAACTTTGCGTAGTGAACGCCCAAGCGCTAACCCAGCAGACAATCCGGCATAACTGCCTCCAATAATAATTACATCAAAATCCATAAGGTTTATTCTTTGATACAAAACAACGGGATAATATCATTTAACGCAACAAAATTGCATTAAATAATTGTCATTTTTCATAGATACATGCTCTGATAAAATATCCATAATAAAAACGATTCATAAGCAGACGGTATTTATCCGATTGGAAATATGGTGCTAAATCAATTAATTCTTTGGCTTCAACATTTCCCATCCATTTAAAAAATTGATACATGAATTTTAACAACAATACCTTCCACCATTTACCAAAACGATTATCCAAACAAAAGTCAACATGGAACCAAAGTCCGGATGGAACCAACAACATATTCAGGTGGCTAAAAACACTGTCTATACGTGTTCTGTTAAAGTTATCAAACAGAAAAGGCGTGAGTATAACATCGAATCTATCTTGAGTTTGAAAATCTTCAATACCCATGGTTAAAAAAGAAATTTGATTAGAACCGCATCTGCGCTTTTTAGAAAGCCGGGCCATCTGTTCAGAAATTTCAATGTAAGTAATGGTTAGACCGGAAGAATGCTTTTTGGCAATTTCTTCTAAAATCCATCCGGTACCGCCACCTACAATTAGAATACGTGCCATTTCCGGAATATATTGCAATTGGCCAATTTGTGCATTAACCTGTGCTTTAAAATAAACCAACCGACTAAGCCCATCGTAAAATTTTGCAATTCTATCGTAGTTGTTCAGCATCTTTTTGTCCTTTCATTTTAATGTTAAACGAATTGCATGCCTATTATACCGCATATGGCTTTAAACAAAATCAATCCATCAATCACCATCAGATAATACAAAATGTTCTGGCGGCGGTGCATAGAGTAGGCTACATAGATGGTTAGTATAAAGGGTAACACATTGAACAAAACCTGAGGAAGACCAAATCCTTTAAAATAGGCGAACACAGCAAGTGAGCACAACCCAATGATTAACAAGGGAATTAAAATATTGAATATTGTTCTCCTTAATCCATACCGAACCACAAATGTTCGAAGATGTTTGTTCGCATCTGTAGGATAATCTTTAATGTCGAAAATAATTGCATTAACGGTGCAAAACATCCAGTTTTTAATAAAAAGCCATGTCCAAAGTACAGAATCATGATAGCCAATACCAGTTTCAATTTTGAGCATAATCAATGGCAGTACGTTTGCGCAGCAAGCCCAAACAAAACCAATTACAAAAGCTTTAAACCAACCTGTATTCCTTAAATTAAATCGAATAAAAGACTTTGGAAGCAAACCATAATACAAAGCACCGGCAATGACTATCATTACAATTGCAAACCAATAACTGATTGGCAAATGCAGAATGTTGTTAAAGTTTTGATAAAGCAGGTTTATAGCAAGCAAAAGACAAGCAATACACAATACCGCCTGACTAATGCTGATAAAAATTTTGTGTTTATAGTACCAGCGATTTCGTGGATTTGTTGATGCCGGATTATTGGAAACTTTGTTGTACGCGTAAGTATAATAGACTGTAGGTGCTAAAAAAAGCAGAAAGTAATAATTGAGCGAATTGTAAGGCAAACGCAATTGCTGAGTGGCCTCAATAGTAAGCGCAACTGCCAGTATACCGACAAAGTAGTTTCCGAAGAATATAAACCTGATAATTTTAGCGAGCATTATGGCCAATTTTGCATCGGCAATTTCGCATATAAAATTGAGAACGGGAAAAGTTTAATTTTCGTGGTGATACGTGAAAAATACAAAGGCTGCAAAAGGGGCGATGTCTAGTCCTTGGAAAAGTTGACTATTTATTTTACTAAATTATAAAATTAAAAGAACCATTAAAATCTATTTTGATGGTTCTTTTTTTTTCCACCGTTTTACAAATATTTTGGGTCTTGAGTGCGCTTGCCTTGGCGTTAACATATTTACAGAGGAGTGTAATCTCATCTGGTTATATAATTCAATCGCCTGATGGACTTGTTTATATAATTGGT
>Ga0308165_1000514_pt1 | contig 70723 bp, 61 predicted proteins | sample PhyWR2_FD_201032 | JGI IMG/M metagenome (GOLD analysis project Ga0308165, IMG submission 201032) | Phyllosphere microbial communities from UC Gill Tract Community Farm, Albany, California, United States - DLSLW.R2 | ecosystem: Host-associated > Plants > Phyllosphere > Unclassified | place: USA... | reverse complement strand
TATTCAACATGCGGGTATGGAGTTCTTGCGAAGAGAAGAACTGGGTATCTGGATTAATCACCATCCGCGTATGGGTCTTGCTCCAACATTGGATCCGCATAAACAAATCACAACTGTTCCAGCAGTCACTGGCGCATGCCTGATGGTTCGTCGTGAAGTTCTTGATTCTCTTGCAGGCTGGGATACTGGCTATCTGATTGGAGATTTCGAAGACTCCGATCTCTGTCTTAAATTACGCAACGCCGGTTTTAGTATCGGATATTTGCCAAGTGTTGAACTGACCCATCTGGAACGTCAGTCGTTCAAATTATTGGGTGAAGGCGATTTCCGCACCTATGTAGTGATTCTCAATGCAACTCGCCATCAGAACCGTTGGCAATCTCTTCTCGAAAGTGGAAAAAGCGACGTTATTTCCATCCATAAATTTGCTGAGGCTATCTAAGAACTATGAAAAATGAACGTATTTTGGTTATGGCGCACGCTCATCCCGATTTCAGTCTGGGAGGCGGGGAAATCGCAGCCTACAACCTGTTCAAAGCCTACAGTGAAAATAATAATGTAGAAGAAGCGTGGTATTTGGGACGCGCCGATCGCGCTCGCGGCGCTACCGGTGCTATTTCCCTGAGACGCCCTAATGAATATTTATGGGAACAATCGGTACATGACTGGCATATGATGAAGGCCGTACATCAGGAAAGCCTGACCACCTGGTTTGCCGACCTTATCCGCGCATTAAAACCCACAGTCGTTCATACCCATCACTATGCGCATATGGGTCTGGAGTATCTGCGTGTCATCAAGCAGGTGGATCCCACAATCCGTATTATGATGACGCTTCATGAGTATATGGCGATTTGCAGCAATAACGGTCAGATGATCAAGACCGGTGATTTTAAACTGTGTAATCGAGAGAGTTACGACGAATGTCATCGCTGCTTCCCGAACCGCCCAGCTGAAGATTTTTGGCTTCGAAAACACACTTTCATGAAACATTTCGCACTGATCGATCAGTTTGTTTCACCATCCGAATTCCTGCGTCAGCGTTACATTGATTGGGGTTTGGCGCCTGAAAAAATTGTCGTTATTGAGAATGGCCAGGCTGATGAACCGCCATTACCGCCACGCCCTTTGGCTGAAAATGAAACTCGCAACCGTTTTGGTTTCTTCGGCCAAATCAACCCGTTTAAGGGGCTGGATGTACTACTGGAAGCGCTGACTCTAATGCCTAAGTCTGAGCGTAAAAAAATTGTACTAGAAGTACATGGTGCCAACCTTGAACACCAATCCCCGGATTTCCAACAAAAAATCGAAGAATTGCGTGCTCCATTGATAAAACAGGGGGTAGTGCAATGGGTTGGGCCTTATCAACCACATGAGCTGCGCTCTCGTATGGCTGGAGTAGATTGGGTAATAGTGCCCTCTATATGGTGGGAAAACTCACCCATGGTCATCCAAGAAGCGAAGGTACATGGGCGGCCATTGTTAGTATCAAATATTGGTGGAATGGCTGAAAAAATAGAGAATAACATTGATGGAATTGCCATTGCCGCAGGTAACCGGATGGAATGGAGAAATATCCTTTCCCGAGAGGATATTACGACTTTATTTGATGAATTGGTAAAAAATATCACGAAACCAATAAATCACTTTCAATGTGCAGAAAAACATTTGATACTTCTAGCACATAACACGGAGCCATACATCAAAGTATTTTAATCTCACTATACCAATAATTAAAGAATCATATCTAATCAATATATTAACGTTCACCTCCCCGACTATATTCCTTATAAAATACAATGGTAACTTTATGTGATTTATTTATTATGGAAATTTTATACATGAAAATAACGAATGTTATTCTTCACTGATTAGAAGCAGTGTCCCATGGGGACGCTAGGCATTTAATTGAAAAGATTCCTAATTAATTATCATATCGTTCACAATTTTGTCGTTAGCTATCTGCTGTATCTAATTAATGAATTGGAAAGCGTAGATATACTATACAATCGAAATCATAAATGAAAAAATTTATCGATACATTTTATGGTCATCGTTATGCCTGTGGCGAAATAGCCATGGCTCTTCAAACAAGAAATATAACAGATGAACATCTAGATTATGTTGCCAAACTCGCATTAAAAAGATATTTCTCATATAAAAATGTAGTGAAGAATGTCAACTGGATGATCACTCCCACAAAAGTCACGGCACATGAATTTGCATTAAAAAACTATCTTGCTAATAACCACGCATATAGCTGGGCATGGGAAGTTAAAAATAGAATAGTGAAATTGGATAAAACCGCGACACCATTTTTTAACCCTTTTTTATTATCTGACCTTGATCATATGTTCAAATATGATACACACTGGAATCCTTTGGGGGCGTATAAATACTTCAAATCATTTCTTGAAGAGATTGAAATATTAAATTTAGTTAGTGATAGTATATTTACTAAAGATAATAATAATATCCTTTATGGAAATTGCCTCCATATAGGAGAGCGTCTAGGTGAGAAATATATTGATGTTAACTCTGTTGATTATTTCAACGTATTTAAAACGCCCGCGTTTCCTACACCAGATCTGAACATAGAAGTTAACAGATCACATTCTCACATCATTAATGAGAGAGTGTTAATTATACACTCATCATCATATCAATTCTGCAGAAGTTTTATTTCAGGACTATTCAAAGAAACTATTGAGATCTTCTGCCCATATGTTCCAGCAGAAATAATTAGACTAGGTTCATTCGATAGGATAATAATCCAGTCCGCAGAAAGAAATATAGCTGTAGCTTACGACGGAGCGTTGCTGAGTGAAAATGTTCTGTCGTCAATAAATAATGAAAAAACAAAAGCAATTTGTAGTTACATTTTTAACACAGTAGCCACTGCTGATTTATCCGACAGTGTAAGAGATTTCCTCCTCCAACTTGCCAAACACTGGAGTCATGATGAAATTAGAATTTAAATTAGTGGAAAATTGCTCTATTATAAACAATAGTTATGACGTTAATTTGAAAGGTGAATTCATTAATATAACAAATGAAAATATCATTTCACCAAGCATCATACATAAACAGTCATCCGTGTATTCTCATGAAATAAATGATGTTCATATTTATGGAGGTAGATGTCTAATTAAAGATAACTTATTATATTTAGACACACCATTAGAGTGGTCATATAATAACAACATAGATTATATTAAAAGAGTTCGCAAAGTTCATAAAAATGAGTTCAACTTCATATCCGATGATTTTGAATTTCAAGAAAAACGACCTTTATTAAAACTGAATAAGGACATTTTCCATTGTGGATCGGTAGAGCATTGGAATTTTGGTTTTTTCTTAACGGTGTTAATGCCGAAGATATTTTACTGCAATCTAATTAACCCAAATAAATCAGTTCTAATTCCTATCAAAAAAAATTGGCAAGTTCAATTATTAAGAGAATTCTTCCCTCACGTAGATTTTATTTTCTATGATCCTGACATTCCTGTGTACTGTGAAAACGTCACATCAATGAGCTGGCCAGAATTTGGGTTTTATATAAACCAAGATTACCTGGAATTCATCAGAAAAAGAACAATAAAATACCAAGGAAAAAATACCACTAATGCTAATAAAATATTTTTAAGCAGGGAAAAAAATATTCGAATCGATGATAGGATTTGTTTAGATAAATCTAGAAGCATGTTGAGCAAAAAAGGATATGACATAATTATCCCTGAGCAATTTTCTTACCAGCACTTATTTCATATCCTTCACAGCTCATCTAGCATTATAGTCGAGTCGGGTTCAGCTTTATTTAATGCTCTATTCGCTGATGTTCCAAATGTTACGGTCCTAGAGTCTAGAAGTGCATTCATTGGAAACCATTATCGATTTGGTGCTTCTACTAGTAATAATTTTAAGATGATTTTCTTTGATAAGATTACTGAAGACAAAGTTATTGATTACATTATATGATCATAAAAAATATATAATTTCGGCTAACATTGGTAGAATGCTTTATTTTAGCAAACCTAATATAAATTAAGACCACAAACCATTCTTAATTATCATAAAACCTATATCCTATGCTAAAGTTTTTTCTTAGAATCGCCCTATTGAGCTTTAGTTGGCAAAGTGTTTTATATAGACAATCAATGTGAATAATATATTGGATGTTTCAAATGCTCGCTATTTGTGCAATTTTTAAAAATGAATACCCATTTATACTTGAGTGGCTTGCATACCATCGGTGTTTAGGAATAAAAAATTATTATATTGCCGATAACATTAGCAATGATGGTAGTTCAGAATTACTTATCGCATTAGGGAACTTGGGCATAATTAACCGATTCTCATATCCAAGCGAGACAGGGATTGCCCCTCAAATAGGCGCCTATAACTTACTATTATCTTCAGCAGAAACTGAGTGGCTTGCGTTTATTGATGCTGATGAGTTTATTACACCAACTAACTATGAAGAGGGATTGAAACAACTCAACACTGTTATGGCGGATGATAATATTAGTGCCCTTGCATTAAATTGGGCTGTTTATGGCTCATCTTGCGCAATTATTCCTGAGAATACGTTAGTTATCGAACGTTTAAATAGAAGAGCTAACAAAGAACATCCTGTAAACTTACACTTTAAATCTATTATCAGGAAAAGAGATACATTAAGTGCAGGAAAAACTCCTCATGGGTTCACGCTTCTTGAACACAAACATTATGTTAAAACAACAGGCTGTAGAGAAAATGATAGCAATGGCTTAAGCAAGCAAGTTGATTGGGATGGAGCTAGAATCAATCATTATGTTATAAAATCTAAAGCTGAATTTATTACTAAAAAAGCAGCAAGAGGGAGAGCAACAACATTAGCAGCAGAACTAAGTAGGACGCTTAATTTTTTCAGAAGTCATGATTTGAATCAGATAGAGGATAACATTCCTCGTTGGTTTATTAACAAAGTTGGAAACGAAAAACAATCAATTATAAGAGAATTAAAATGTATTGATTATAATTATTGTGAGCCTGTGTACTTCTTACCATTATACCGAACTGCATGTGGAATGGGAAAGGGTCATATTGACATCTTAAATATCACAGATGATACTTTTGAAATACAAGGTTGGGCAATAGATAGAAATAAAGAACCCATTGATAATATTATTGCAGTTGTGGATTCAATTAATATAGTCAGGTGTGAAATTATAAAGTTCCGGGATCGAATGGATCTAGCTCGTGCCGAACTAGGAAATGGTCTAGGTTCTGGCTTTAATACCATATTACCACGGCCAAAAGATGTTATAAAAACCATAGATTTTTACGGGCTAGATAGTAATGGCTTAGCTGTAGTGGAATTAAAAAGCAATGTTGATATTGCTTGTGCAATTAACGAATTTTATAATATCTAACCCCCTCCATTTACCTAAAATATTAACCAAATAATATATAATATTCTCCTGAGAAAATAATGCGTGTTTTAACTAATTTAACGAGCTGGTTTAAACTATCAATTAATCCAAAACTAAAACCCGTAAAAGATTTGAAAAAAGCAAAATTTAGCCATTGGGAAGCAACTTCAGATGACTCTTTCTTTGAATTTTCCACTTCAAAGATTAAACCTTGTGGTTGGTACATGGTTAATTTAAACCTAACTTTAAGTGCTATTAAGGCCAATGCTAAAATTTATATCGATAATGGAAATGACTACAACGAAGATGAGCAAATCACATTCCCTCTATTTTCGGGGAAACTTGCAAAAAGAGTTATTTATCTCAAAAATCCACCAAAAAGACTAAGATTTGATCCTTGCGAAGCTCCCCTTGAGTTCAGCATTAATGAGTTTAGCCTAACCAAACTCACAGCCTCCCGAGCAAGGGCGCTAATGCTAAAAAAAATAAATGGGAATATGTCTGATAAATCTATCAGCAAAGAACTCTATCAGCAATACAATCATTTCTTAGATGTGAAACAGTCTCCCGTTACCTATCAACACTGGTTGGATAAAAACGATTTGGCATTATATGCTGCATCGCTTCCAGATGTAAGTAATTCACCAAATCAGCATCAGCCGTTATTTAGCATCTTGCTGGCGACTTATAACTCACATCCAGAATATTTAAAAGCCTGTATAGACTCAGTCTTACACCAAAGTTATACAAAATGGCAATTATGTATAGCGGATGATGCTTCACTTAATCCAGATGTGCATTCTTTAATTGAGCAATACAGTGTATTAGACTCGCGTATTAAAGTGATTAAGCGTAGCAAAAATGGCCATATATCTCAGGCAAGTAATTCAGCTCTCTCTTTGGCTTCCGGAGAATATATAGCTCTTATTGATCATGATGATTTGCTATCTCCGTATGCTCTTCAGATAATGGCACATGAAATTGAATCTCGACCTTGTGCAAAATTTTTATATTCTGATGAAGATAAGATCGATGAAAATAACAAACGATTTTCACCTCATTTTAAGCCAGCCTGGAATCGAGATCTTTTCTATTCGCATAACTACATTACCCACTTTTCCGTAATCAAAAAATGTGTGATTGACAAACTTGATGGGTTCAGAGTAGGCGTTGAAGGAAGTCAGGATTACGATCTTTTCTTACGCATGATAGCTCTACTTGAAGACCATCAAATCGTACATGTCCCTCATATTCTTTACCACTGGCGTGCTATATCTGGTTCAACTGCCTTAAGTTCCGCAGAAAAAGATTATACTAGTGATGCAGGTTTCAAAGCACTTTCTGACTTTTTCAGCAGCATGCACCCAAGAGCGTTAGTTGCAAAGCATGACCTAAATAATTGCTATCGAGTCCTGTGGCCACTCCCTAAAAAGTTGCCTCTCGTTAGCTTGTTTATACCTACTCGTGATCGCGTTGATTTGCTTGAAAGATGCGTGGAAACTATCCTACAAAAAACCACTTACTCTTTATTTGAAATAATAATTATCAATAACCAAAGTACCTGCTTGGAAACGCTCGACTACTTAAACAAAATCAATGATAGCGAGAAAGTCCGCGTCTTAAATTACGAGCAACCTTTCAATTTCTCTTCTATCAATAATTTTGCAGCCGAGCATGCTAAAGGTTCCATCTTTGGCCTAATAAATAATGATATCGAAGTACTCTCCCCAGGCTGGCTGGATGAAATGGTGAGACAAGTTTGTCGTCCCGATATTGGCTGTGTTGGTGCCAAACTTTACTATCCTGACATGAGAATTCAGCACGCAGGCGTTGTGTTAGGAATTGGTGGTATCGCAGGCCACAGTCATAAATTCTTCAGACAGCACCACCATGGGTACCATTCTCGCTTAAGCTTGGTCCAAAATTACTCCGCTGTAACAGCCGCAGCTCTCCTGGTGAGAAAGTCAGTTTTTCACGAAGTAGGAGGAATGGAAACCGAACTAAGCGTTGCATTCAATGATGTTGATTTTTGTCTCAAAGTACGTGAAGCCGGTTACCGTAATCTCTGGACTCCTTTTGCAGAACTAATTCATCACGAATCGGTCAGTCGCGGTTACGAAGACAGCCCTGAAAAGCAGGCTCGTTTTAATCAAGAAGTGAATTATATGAAAAGCAAGTGGGGACATATTTTGGAAAATGACCCTTGTTATAGTCCAAATTTGTCATTAACCCATGAAGACTTTTCCTATCGAATCTAAATGATGAAACTCAAGGTCCAGGGTATTCATCACTACTACTCGCCATATGTATGGGTAATCTCACCATGGACGAACTGATCAGAAAGGCACTCTTTAAACCGTATCTGAAGTTGAACAAGCAAAGCGATAATCAGCCCGATAGCGGATATGAATGTCGCTCGTTACTGATTTTGCATGAAGGGAACTCCCCGACGCTGGCCTATTTTGAAGCGGCGATCAAAAGCCGTTTTCCCGATGCCGAGTGTCAGCTGGTGGATACATTAACAACCCCGGCGATCACCTTTGATAAAGGCGCTGCCCTTGTGGTAATCCGCTTTATCTCTTCGCAATGGCAGCGCGAGATTGCACGCAATATCGATGACCTCTCGCAGGTGGTCTATTTTATGGATGATGATCTATTCGATCCCTCCGCGTTAGAGGCGTTACCTAAAGCCTACCGGACCAAAATCATCCGCCGCTCTGCGGCCCAGCACCGCTGGATCACCTCCCACTGCGATAATATCTGGGTCTCGACGCCGTATCTGGCAAACAAGTATGCGCACCTTAGCCCCGATGTTGTGGCCGCGATGCCCACTTCCGGATTGCTTGAAGTGCGACGACCTGTAAAAATCGCCTACCACGGATCCAGTTCGCATCAAGCAGAGAAGTACTGGCTGCGAGAGGTGGTCGAAGGAGTACTGGCGCAGTGCCCGCAGGCCAGTTTCGAGATCTTTGGCGAGCATGAGATCTACAAACTTTATCGCGATTTGCCTCGGGTCACAGTTTTGCACCCAATGAGCTGGCAGAACTATCTCGATTACACCCGGCACCATCGGGTGGATATCGGCCTGGCGCCGTTGCTGGAGTCAGCGTTTAACCTGGCAAGAGGGCCGGTTAAATTTTATGATTTTGTTCGCATGGGCGCGGTGGGGATTTACAGTAACTGCGCGCCATACAGTGATTTTATCGAACAAAATAACAATGGCCTGCTGCTGAATAACGACCCTAAGAAGTGGATCGAGGCGTTATCACTATTGGTTAATTCCGATAAACGGCGTCAGCAGCTGGCAAATAATGCCCGGGAATTTACCTACTCATTAATGAATTAAAACAGAACGGCACAGGGAAGCGTCAATTCTGAACGTGTTTCAGGCCTGGTATTTACATGTTGCCGGCAGCCAAACAATGCCTGAACGGATAAAAAAAGGTATTGTACGGGTGTTCCTATTAACCAATAAAAAAAGTCACTATCGCTTATGAAAATCTTAGTAACGGGCGGCGCCGGTTTCATCGGTTCTGCGGTGGTTCGCCACATTATTCGTGATACCCAGGATGCGGTCATCAACCTGGACAAGCTCACCTATGCAGGCAATCTGGAATCGCTGGCCGACGTCGCTACAAGTGACCGTTATGCCTTTGAGCAAGTTGATATTTGTAACCGTGCCGAGCTGGATCGGGTCTTTGCCGCGCATCAGCCAGATGCCGTCATGCACCTCGCCGCCGAGAGCCACGTGGATCGTTCTATCACCGGCCCGGCCGATTTTATCGAAACCAACATCGTCGGCACCTACACGCTGCTCGAAGCCGCCCGCGCGTACTGGAGCGAGCTGGATGAAACCCGCAAGCAGGCGTTTCGTTTCCACCATATCTCTACCGATGAAGTGTACGGCGACCTGCCGCACCCGGACGAGGTGAGCACCGGCGAAGCCCTGCCGCTGTTTACGGAAACCACCCCGTACGCGCCAAGCAGCCCGTATTCCGCATCCAAAGCCTCCAGCGATCATCTGGTTCGCGCCTGGCGTCGCACCTACGGTCTGCCGACCATCGTGACCAACTGCTCCAACAACTACGGCCCGTATCACTTCCCGGAGAAGCTGATCCCGCTGGTTATTCTGAACGCGCTGGACGGCAAAGCGCTGCCAATTTACGGCAAAGGCGATCAGATCCGCGACTGGCTGTACGTTGAAGACCATGCCCGCGCCCTGTACTCCGTAGTGACCACCGGCGTTATCGGCGAGACCTACAACATCGGCGGCCACAACGAGAAGCAAAACCTCGACGTGGTGCACACCATCTGCGACCTGCTGGATGAGATCGTACCGAAAGAAGGTTCTTACCGCGATCAGATCACCTACGTGACCGACCGCCCAGGCCACGACCGCCGCTATGCTATCGATGCCAGCAAAATGAGCCACGAGCTGAACTGGCAGCCGCAGGAGACCTTCGAGTCCGGCATTCGTAAAACGGTGCAGTGGTATCTGGATAACCAGCAGTGGGTGAACAACGTCAAAAGCGGCAGCTATCAGGACTGGATCGCCCAGAACTATCAGGAGCGTAAATAATGCATATTCTGCTGTTCGGAAAAAATGGCCAGGTTGGCTGGGAGCTGCAGCGCGCGCTGGCCCCGCTGGGCCGCGTTACCGCTGTGGATTTTAACTCCACCGACTACTGCGGTGATTTCAGCAACCCGGCGGGCGTAGCCGAGACCGTGCGTCTGCTGAAGCCAGACGTGATCGTCAATGCCGCCGCGCACACCGCCGTCGACAAAGCTGAAACCGAGCGTGACTTTGCCGAGCTGCTTAACGCCACCAGCGTTGCCGCCATCGCCAAAGAAGCCGAAGCGCTGGGCGCGTGGCTGGTGCATTACTCCACCGACTACGTGTTCGATGGCAGTGGCGACAAAGCCTGGGTTGAGACTGACCAGACCGCTCCGCTGAACGTATATGGTGAAACCAAACTGGCGGGCGAACAGGCCGCTGCGCTCTGTTCCCGTCATCTGGTGTTCCGTACCAGCTGGGTGTACGCCGCCCGTGGCGCTAACTTTGCTAAAACCATGCTGCGCTTTGGTAAAGAACGCAGCGAGATGTCGGTCATCAACGATCAGTTTGGTGCACCGACCGGTGCAGAACTGCTGGCCGACTGCACGGCACATGCGATCCGCATCGCGCAAGATAAGCCAGAGGTAGCCGGCCTTTATCACCTGATCGCCTCAGGCACCACCACCTGGTTCGACTATGCTCAACGGGTATTCGCCAACGCGAAAGACGCCGGCGTAGAACTGACCGTGACCCAGGTTAATGCTGTGCCGACCAGTGCCTTCCCGACACCGGCAAAACGTCCGCATAACTCACGTCTTGATACCAGCAAGTTCCAGCGTACCTTCGGGATGACGCTGCCGGACTGGACGGTCGGCGTGGATCGTATGCTGACCGAGATCCTCGGGAAATAAGTGATGAGCAAGGACAGCCTTGCTTTACCGACATGGACTAACGTCGAGGTGTGGCCACGCCACCCTTCCCTGTAATGCACACAGAAGAATGAAGCATCATGACTAAACGTAAAGGTATTATTCTGGCTGGTGGGTCTGGGACCCGTCTCTATCCTGTCACGATGGCGGTCAGCAAACAGCTGCTGCCGATTTATGACAAGCCGATGATCTACTACCCGCTGAGCACCCTGATGCTGGCAGGGATCCGTGACATCTTAATCATCAGCACCCCGCAGGACACACCGCGCTTTGAGCAGCTGCTCGGCGACGGCAGCCAGTGGGGCCTGAACCTGCAATACATCGTGCAGCCAAGCCCGGACGGCCTGGCGCAGGCCTTTATCCTCGGTGAAGAGTTCATCGGTGAAGACGACTGTGCGCTGGTGCTGGGCGATAACATTTTCTACGGTCACGACCTGCAAAAACAGCTGGTCGATGCTGCCGCTAAAACTGCAGGCGCCACCGTCTTTGCCTACCACGTTCACGATCCAGAGCGCTATGGCGTGGTGGAGTTCAACCACGAAGGCACCGCGATCTCGCTGGAAGAGAAGCCGCTGGAGCCGAAGAGCAACTACGCGGTTACCGGTCTCTACTTCTACGACAATCGCGTCGTTGAAATTGCCAAGAGCCTGAAGCCATCGCCACGCGGCGAGCTGGAGATCACCGACGTTAACCGTATCTACCTTGAGCAAGGGGAGCTGTCGGTTGCGATGATGGGCCGTGGCTACGCCTGGCTTGATACCGGTACCCACGAGAGCCTGATCGAGGCCAGTAACTTTATTCAGACCATCGAAACCCGTCAGGGGCTGAAAGTGGCCTGTCCGGAAGAGATTGCCTACCGTCTGAAGTTTATCGATGCCGACCAGGTGCGCAAATTAGCCGCCCCGCTGGCGAAGAATGCTTACGGCCAGTATCTGCTGAAAATGCTGAAATAATCACGTTTACCTGGGGCGTCATGCCCCATTTATCACTCAGGCCGTAATCATGAATGTTATCCAGACCGCAATTCCCGACGTCTTTATTTTTGAGCCAAAAGTGTTTGGCGATGACCGTGGTTTCTTCTTCGAAAGCTTTAACCACCAGCAGTTTGAAACCGCCATTGGCCGCAGCGTGACCTTCGTGCAGGACAACCACTCTAAATCTTCAAAAGGCGTGTTGCGCGGCCTGCACTACCAGCTGGCGCCCCATGCGCAGGGCAAACTGGTGCGCTGCGTAGCCGGTGAAGTGTTCGACGTGGCAGTGGATATCCGCAAAAGCTCCCCGACCTTTGGTCAGTGGGTGGGCGTTCATCTGTCTGGCGAAAACAAGCGCCAGCTGTGGATCCCGGAAGGCTTCGCCCACGGCTTTATGACCCTGAGCGACACCGCAGAATTCCTGTACAAAACCACCAACTACTACGCGCCGGAAAGTGACCGCGGCATCCGCTGGAACGACGAGACCATTGCTATCGCATGGCCAGAAATCGACAGCGAGATCCTCACTTCCGCCAAAGACAGCATTGCTAAATCCTTCCCGGACGCAGAGTACTTTAACTGAGTCCCGCGCCCCGCAGCGACGCGGGGCGATTTCTCCTGCACAGAGCAAAAATGAAATTTTATACAGGTTCAACAGGGATCCTGGGCAGAAGAGCGCAGATTGAACCGCTGCTTGGTCGCCCGCTGCATCTTTTCAAGACCGACATTCAGCTTGCCGACGACGATATCCTGGTTGGCTGGGGCCAAAAACCCAACACCCACAAAATCAAACAAAAAGCCCACCAGCTCGGTCTGCCCTACTGGCAGCTGGAAGACGGCTTTATCGGTTATATCGGCCATCCCGCCCGTGGGGGTCTGCCGGTCTCGCTGATCGCCGACCCTGTGGGTATTTATTACGACGCCCGCCAGCCGAGCCAGCTGGAACAGCTGATTGCCGCGCCCTGCAACACCGCAATGCTGGCGCGTGCCGAATCGCTGATTGCAGAACTGCTGCGCCTGGGCATCACCAAATACAATTGCTATGCCGCAGGCAGCAGCCTGCCCGACACGCTGGCGACCCGCCTGCACAACGACCCACGCCCTAACGTGTTGCTGATCGACCAGGTGGCGGGCGATATGTCCATTCCCGGTGCGCTGGCCACTGAAGACGATTTTGTGGCGATGGTAGCCGCCGCCCGGCGCAACCATCCTGGCGCCCGCCTGCTGCTGCGCACCCATCCGGACACGCGCCTTGGCAAGAAGAACGGCGTGCTGGCCCGCCTGCAGCTGGACGATGTGGACGTGGTCGCCGATCACTGCCATCCCCACGCCCTGTTGAATGAAGTCGAGGCGGTTTATACCGTCTCCTCACAGATGGGATTTGAAGCCCTGCTGCTGGGCAAAGCGGTGCACTGCTTCGGGATGCCGTTTTACGCGGGCTGGGGGCTGACCCACGACCATAAATCGTGTCCGCGACGCGACGCGCAAGTAAGCCTGGCGCAGCTGGTCGCCGCCGCATTGATTCTGTATCCCCGCTATCTGGACCCGGTGCTCGGCCAGCGCTGCGAAGTGGAAGAGGTGCTGGCGATTATTGCCCGCCAGCAGCACCCTGCCCCGCGCTATCGCCGCCTGTACCTGGTCGGCTTTTCGCTGTGGAAGCGCGCCTTTATGCACGCCTTCTGCCACCCGCTGGCCACCGAGCTGTGCTTTGTGCGCACCCCGCCCGCCACGCTTGCGGCAGACGAACAGGTGCTGGTGTGGGGCGCGCGTCATCCGGAACTGACGCAGGCGATTCGGGTGGAAGACGGTTTTATCCGCTCGCGCGGGCTGGGCTCGAACCTGTGCCGCCCGTCGTCGTTATCGATCGACCCGGTGGGGATCTATTTTGACAGCCGTCAGCCGAGCAGGCTCGAGCAGCAGCTCAACGACCAGCCGCTGACCCACGACGTGCTGGCACGCGGTGCCGCGCTGGTGGAGCTGCTCCAGCAGCACGGCGTCAGCAAGTACAACGTCGGCACCGCCCAGCAGTTTACCCCGCCTGACGATGGCCGCCCGCTGGTTCTGGTGGTGGGTCAGGTCGATGGCGATGCCTCGATCCTGACCGGCAGCCCGGTGATCCGCAGCAACGAGCAGCTGCTGTGGGCGGTGCGCGATGCCAGACCGGACGCGCATATCCTGTTTAAACCGCATCCAGATGTTATCGCAGGCAACCGGGCCGGGGCGATCTCCGCCGCGTGCCTGGCGCAATGCGTCGACAGCCAGGTGCTGGATCTCGGCCTCACCAGCCTGTATCCGCACGTGGACGAGCTGCACACCATGACCTCACTCAGTGGCTTCGAGGCGCTGGTTCAGGGCGTGAAGGTCACCACCTGGGGACAGCCGTTCTACAGCGGCTGGGGTCTGACCGAAGATATCCATCCCGCACCGCGTCGGGAACGTACCTTGCCGCTGGCTGCGCTGGTGTATATGACCCTGGTTGCCTATCCGCTGTATATCGACTGGCAAAGCGGTCTGTGGATGAGCCCGGAGCAGCTGATCCGCCAGCTGGCAGGGCAAAAAAATGCCTCATCGCAAAAATCGAGCCGCTGGCAGCGCTGGCAAATTAAGCTGAGCTATCTCGCACAGACTCTGCAACCCCGCGCCTCTTTTTCCCGCTTCATTAAAGAAAGACGTCATTAAAGCCGCTTACTGATTTGATTCATCAACGGAACCGATCTGGGAAACAAAATGGACGAGCAAGCTATCCGCCACTTACTGAATGGCCGTCGATATCTGTTATTACAAGGACCTATGGGCCCCTGTTTTTCACGTCTGGCTGCCTGGCTGCAGAACAGCCGTCGCGAGGTCAAGCAGGTCTGCTTTAATGCAGGCGATGCCTGGTATACCGATAAAAAACTCGCGCTGCACTATACCGGCTCGGTAAAAAACTTTGCCTACTGGCTGCGCGATCTGCATAAAGACTATGCCTTCGACACCGTTATTTGCTTTGGCGACTGCCGCCCGATGCACACCGAAGCGAAAAAGTGGGCGCGCAGCAAATCCATTAGTTTCCTGGCGTTTGAAGAGGGCTATTTCCGGCCGTTTTATATCACCCTTGAAAAAGGCGGCGTGAACGCGTACTCCTCAATGCCGACTACGGCAAAGTATTATCTCGAGCAGCCGCTGCCGGAGCCAAAGGCCCCAACCGCGTGGAAACCCAGCACCTTTAAGCGCTCTGCGCACGCCATGCTCTATTACGCGGCGGGCTGGTTTGGTCGCCATCGCTACCCCGGCTATCGCCACCATAAATCGTTCTCGCCCTGGTATGAGATGCGCTGCTGGCTACGCGCCGGGCGACGTAAGATGTGGTATCGCTGGCAGCAGCGCAACATGCTGCGCCATATTACCGGCGAGCTGGATAACGAATATTACCTCGCCATTTTGCAGGTCTATAACGACAGCCAGATCCTGTTCCACAGCCCGTATAAAGACGTGCGTGAATATATCGAAACCGTGATCCGCTCTTTTGCCCGCCATGCGCCGAAAGAACGGCACCTGGTGTTTAAGCACCACCCGATGGATCGTGGTCACCGCTATTACGGCACCTTAATCAACACCCTGACCGAGAAATACGGCATTACGGGACGGGTGATTTATGTGCACGATGTTAACCTGCCCGCACTGCTGACCCATACCCGGGCGGTGATCACCGTCAACAGCACCGCAGGCCTGTCGGCGCTGATCCACAACAAACCGCTGATGGTGATGGGCAAAGCGCTGTACGACATCGAAGGGCTGACCTGGCAGGGGCCGCTCACTCAGTTCTGGCAGACTGACTTCGCCCCGGATAAGAAACTGTTCCAGCGTTTTCGCGCCCACCTGCTGCACGACACCCAGATCAACGCCGTGTTTTACGGTAAATCCGACTGGCTCGATACCCCTTACACCGTGTCGACTCCGGAAACCGTGCTGGAACAGGAACCGCAGCCAGCCCCTGAGACCGTGACCTCAATCACATAAATCCCCCTGAAGACGGCGAGCCTGAACCACTCGCCGTCGCTGTTGACCGTTCATCCCGCCATATAACCTCTCACAGATTTACCTTCCTTTACGCGCGCGCCACTCTGGCAAGATCGCCTCAGCATTAATCACTATTTCTCACAGCGAACCCTGACCCTTTTACCCGTTAAAAAACCAGGTTTTATTATGGACATCAAAAAACTGCTTAAACATGCTCCCTGGGCCCTTCTCGGGATCCTCGGCGCATTTTGCCTCTCGGTAGTGGCCCTGCGCCGCGGTGAGCACGTCAGTGCCCTGTGGATCGTCGTGGCTTCCGTATCGGTTTATCTGGTGGCGTACCGCTACTACAGCCTCTATATCGCCCAGAAGGTCATGAAGCTTGACCCGACGCGCGCCACTCCGGCGGTCATTAACAATGACGGCCTGAACTACGTTCCGACCAACCGCTACGTGCTGTTTGGTCACCACTTTGCGGCAATTGCCGGAGCAGGCCCGCTGGTGGGGCCGGTGCTGGCGGCGCAGATGGGCTACCTGCCGGGTACCCTGTGGCTGCTCGCAGGCGTCGTGCTGGCGGGTGCGGTGCAGGACTTTATGGTGCTGTTTATCTCTTCCCGTCGTAACGGCGCATCTCTGGGTGAGATGATCAAAGAAGAGATGGGCCGCGTGCCGGGCACCATCGCTCTGTTTGGCTGCTTCCTGATCATGATCATCATCCTTGCGGTGCTGGCCCTGATCGTGGTGAAAGCGCTGGCTGAAAGTCCGTGGGGCGTGTTCACCGTCTGCTCGACGGTGCCGATTGCGCTGTTCATGGGCATTTACATGCGCTTCCTGCGGCCGGGCCGCGTGGGTGAAGTGTCGGTGATTGGTATTGTGCTGCTGGTGGCGTCCATTTACTTTGGCGGCATCATCGCCCACGACCCGTACTGGGGCCCGGCGCTGACCTTCAAAGACACCACCATCACCTTCGCGTTGATTGGCTATGCCTTTATCTCTGCCCTGCTGCCGGTATGGCTGATTCTGGCCCCGCGTGATTACCTGGCGACCTTCCTGAAAATCGGCGTGATCGTCGGTCTGGCAATTGGCATCGTGATCATCAACCCGGAACTGAAAATGCCTGCGGTCACGCAGTACATTGACGGCACCGGTCCGCTGTGGAAAGGCGCGATGTTCCCGTTCCTGTTCATCACCATCGCCTGTGGCGCGGTGTCTGGCTTCCACGCGCTTATCGCTTCCGGCACCACGCCGAAGCTGATGGCCAACGAAACCGACGCTCGCTTCATTGGTTATGGCGCGATGCTGATGGAATCCTTCGTGGCGATCATGGCCCTGGTGGCAGCATCCATCATCGAGCCAGGTCTGTACTTCGCGATGAACACCCCACCGGCAGGCCTGGGCATTACCATGCCTAACCTGCATGAGATGGGCGGCGACAACGCGGCGATGATCATGGCGCAGCTGAAAGACGTCAGCACCCATGCGGCAGCGACCGTCAGCTCCTGGGGCTTTGTGATCTCGCCTGAGCAGATCATGCAGACCGCCAAAGACATCGGCGAACCGTCGGTTCTGAACCGTGCCGGTGGCGCACCAACCCTCGCGGTAGGTATCGCCCACGTGTTCCACAAAGTGCTGCCGATGGCCGATATGGGCTTCTGGTATCACTTCGGGATCCTGTTCGAAGCGCTGTTTATCCTGACCGCGCTGGATGCCGGTACCCGTGCTGGCCGCTTTATGCTGCAGGACCTGCTGGGTAACTTCGTCCCGTTCCTGAAAAAAACCGATTCACTGGTTGCCGGGATTCTGGGCACCGCGGGCTGCGTCGGGCTGTGGGGCTACCTGCTGTATCAAGGCGTGGTGGATCCGCTGGGCGGCGTGAAGAGCCTGTGGCCGCTGTTCGGTATCTCTAACCAGATGCTGGCGGCTGTGGCCCTGGTGCTCGGCACCGTGGTACTGATCAAGATGAAGCGCACCAAATACATCTGGGTGACCGTGGTTCCTGCTCTGTGGCTGCTGCTCTGCACCACCTGGGCGTTGGGTCTGAAGCTGTTCAGCACCAACCCGCAGCTGGAAGGCTTCTTCTACATGGCGAGCCAGTACAAAGAGAAGATTGCCGCAGATACCGGTGAACTGACCGCGCAGCAGATTGCCAACATGAACCATATCGTGGTGAACAACTACACCAACGCCGCGTTAAGCATTCTGTTCCTGGTGGTGGTGTACAGCATCATCTTCTACGGGGTCAAAACCTGGATCGCCGTGCGTAACGCCGACGGTCGTACCGATAACGAAACGCCATACGTTCCGGTACCGGAAGGCGGCGTGAAGACCTCTTCACACCATTAATCACTCCATTTCCCCCTCTCCCTTTGGGAGAGGGCCGGGGTGAGGGAAAACAAAGCCCGGCGGACTCACCTCGCCGGGCATTTTCTTATCAGGATGCGTTATGTTTGGTAACTTAGGCGAAGCAAAAAAATACCTCGGTCAGGCGGCGAAAATGCTGATTGGCATTCCGGACTATGACAACTACGTTGAACATATGAAGGCCAACCATCCGGATAAGCCGTACATGACCTACAGCGAATTCTTCCGCGAGCGCCAGGAAGCGCGCTACGGCGGAAGTGGAGAAGGCGGCGTGCGCTGCTGCTAAAGGAGAGACCATGACACCGATTGCAGTTACCCTACTTACCGGCTTTCTCGGCGCGGGCAAAACCACCCTGCTGCGCCATATCCTCAACGAACAGCACGGCTTTAAAATCGCAGTCATCGAGAACGAATTCGGTGAAGTGTCGGTCGACGATCAGCTGATTGGCGATCGCGCCACTCAGATCAAAACGTTGACCAACGGCTGCATCTGCTGCACCCGCTCCAGCGAGCTGGAAGACGCCCTGCTCGACCTGCTCGACAGCCGCGATCGCGGCGACATTGAATTCGACCGGCTGGTCATTGAGTGCACCGGCATGGCCGACCCCGGCCCGATTATTCAGACCTTTTTCTCCCACGAGATCCTCTGCCAGCGCTACCTGCTGGACGGCGTGATCGCCCTGGTCGACGCGGTTCACGCCGACGAGCAGATGAACCAGTTCACCATCGCCCAGTCGCAAATTGGCTACGCCGACCGCATTCTGCTGACCAAAACCGACGTAGCGGGCGACGGCGAAAAGCTGCGCGAACGCCTGACACGCATCAACGCCCGCGCGCCAATTTACACCGTCACCCACGGCGATATCGACCTGGCGCAGCTGTTCAATACCAACGGTTTTATGCTGGAAGAGAACGTCACCTCGACACCGCGCTTCCACTTTATGACCGACAAGCAAAACGACGTCTCGTCGATTGTGGTCGAGCTGGATTACCCGGTGGACATCAGCGACGTATCGCGCGTAATGGAAAACCTGCTGCTGTCATTTGCCGACAAACTGCTGCGCTACAAAGGCATGCTGTGGATCGACGGCGAGCCCAACCGCCTGCTGTTTCAAGGCGTGCAGCGCCTGTACAGCGCCGACTGGGATCGCCCGTGGGGCGACGAAACGCCGCGCAGCGTGATGGTGTTTATCGGTATCCAGCTGCCGGAAGACGAGATCCGGGCGGGGTTTGCGGGGTTACGGAAGTAAGCCCGCGAACGGTTCCCTCTCCTTGTGGGAGAGGGTTAGGGTGATGGCATCAGACTGCATAATTAGCGGCGGATCACCACCAGCTTCTGGTTCACAAACTCTTTAATCCCCAGGTCCGACAGCTCGCGTCCGTAGCCGGAGCGCTTGACGCCGCCGAACGGCAGCTCGGCTGCGGTATCGGTCAGCCAGTTGATCCACACCATCCCGGTTTCGATGTTCGAAGCCATCTTTTTGGCGCGTTCAATGTCTTTACTGAACACTGCGCCGCCCAGGCCGTAGTGCGAGTCGTTAGCCAGTTTCACCGCCTCTTCATCGTTTTTCACCACGTAGATCTGCGCCACCGGGCCGAAGAACTCTTCGAAATACGCCGGGTTATCGCGGGTGATGTTCGTTAAAATCGTCGGCTCAAAGAAGCTGCCCTCACGCGCGACCGGCTTGCCGCCGTAATGCAGCGTCGCCCCGTTTTTCACCGCCTCGTTAACCTGTTTGGTCAGGGTCTCCAGCGCGTCTTTCGATGACAACGGCCCCAACGAGGTGCTTGCGTCCAGCGGATCGCCGATCTTCACCTGTTTGAAGGCCTCGGTGTATTTCGTCAGGAACTGCTCGGCCACTTTTTCATGGACGATAAAACGCTTGGCGGCGGTACAAACCTGCCCGGCGTTGGCGAGCCGCGCGTTGACGCCGATTTTGACGGCCTTCTCCAGATCCGCATCGTCCAGCACCACGAACACGTCGTTACCGCCCAGTTCGAGGGTCGATTTTTTGATGTGCTTCGCGGCCTGCGCGGCCACCACGCTACCGGCTTTTTCGGATCCGGTCAGGGCCGCACCCTGCACGCGCGGGTCGGCGATGATATTGGCCACCTGATCTGAAGAGATAAACAGGTTGGTCCATGCACCTTCCGGGGCACCGGCTTCGCGCACCAGATGGGCGAAGGTCTCTGCACAGTGCGGCACGATGCTGGCATGTTTAGCGAGCACCGGGTTACCCGCCGCCAGGTTTGGCGCCAGCACGCGCATCAGCTGATAATACGGGAAGTTCCACGGCTCAACCGCCATCACCACGCCGATGGGATGATGCTCGACCCAGGCTTCGCCGAGTTCAGACGGGTATTTCACCGGGGCAAGGTGTTGCTTCGCGTTATCGGCATAGTAGCGCGCGATCTGGGCGCAGAGTTTCACTTCTGCACGGCTCTGCTCGATGAGTTTCCCCATCTCCACGCTGGCAATTTTCGCCAGTTCTTCGCTACGGGAGTCAATCAGATCCGCCAGCTTGTGCAGCACCGGCAGACGTTTGTCGATGCTGCCTTTCGCCCAGTCGGAGTGATAGAGCGCATCGGCTGTTTTCAGCGCCGCATCGACATCAGCATCAGTATGAGAAGGGTATTCTTTGATGAGTTTGTTGTTAGCAGGATTCACTGTCTGATAGGCCATTATTTCCTCCTTTTTGACTACGTAGGCTATTAAGGGTAGTCAACATGGCCAGGTGTGAAGGTAAAGTTGGGTATACAGGCTGTAGTGAGGACCACTATCAGACTTTTCCGCCGCCCCATGCTATAAGCACCTGTCCCCCCGCACAGGTAGCCACCATGACCCAGACGCGCCACGTCAATCAGACCTTTGTCCGCAAGCCCGGCGTTGAGCTGCGCAGCACGTGGCAAAGCACCCAGGCGTATAAGCGCCACAGCCACGCCCAGCTTTCCATTGGTGCTATCCTGGAAGGGCAGACCTGCTGCATCTGTAACGACGAGCCGTTTATCCTTCATCCCGGCGATCTGATTGTGATCCCGGCCCAGATGCCCCACAGCTGCAACCCGATAGCCGGACAGCCGCGCAGCTACCACATGCTGTGGATCGAGACCGACCTGCAGCCTACCGTGCAGGTCATCCGCAGCCCTGCGCTGTTTCGTCACTATCTTTCAGCGGTTGAGACGCTGTCGGATACTGCTATCCAGCTTCTGTTGTCTGCCCTTACGGACCGGCCCGCGCCATCCGAAACCCTGCGCCCCACCAGCCTTGCGCTGCAGAATGTGTTACGCCACAGCCTGCTCGCACCGCCCTCGCTGGACGCGTTAGCCCAACGCTTTTCGCTGCGTAAAGAGACGTTAATCAGAACCTTTAAGCAGGATACCGGCCTGACGCCGGGCACCTTTCTTGCCATCTCACGGGTAGAATTTGCCAAAGCGCGGCTGCGTGCCGGGGATGATATCGCCGACGTGGGCTACCAGAGCGGCTTCGCCGATCAGAGCCATTTTCATAAAACCTTCGTCAGTTACACCGCCGCCACGCCGCGTCAGTACGCAACGGGCAGATCAATATCTGACAATAAATAGGTTCCGCACCGCCGTACTCTGGCCTCTGTTTTTGATTCTGAGGCCGCTATGGAACCGTTATTCCCTTCTGCTTTTCTCGCGCTTGCGTTGGCGCATTTTGTCGCGCTTCTCAGTCCCGGGCCGGATTTCTTTTTATTGATGGGCTTTGCCGCCCGACACCGCCTGCGCGGCAGCGCCGGGTTGTGCGTGGGTATCGCGGCAGGTAACGGACTGTATATCCTGCTGGTGATTATTGGCTCCAGCGCGCTGCGTCAGTTCACCCTGCTTTTTAGCGCCATTGAGCTACTGGGCGCACTCTATCTGCTGTGGATTGGCTGGCAGCTGGCGCGAAGCCAGCCCACCACGCTTACCCTTAATAACGCGGAAGCTGCCAGCCCCTCCTGGCGCAGGCAGCTTCTGCTTGGCCTCGGCTCTGCGGTGCTGAATCCGAAAAATGCCCTGTTCTATCTGGCGCTGATGACCGCCCTGCTCGGGCCGGACGTCACGCTCCTGCAGCAGTCGGTGAGTGGAGTCTGGATGGTGATGGTGGTGCTGGTATGGGATCTGGCGGTGGTGTCGTTTATTGCTTTGCCCGCTGTGCAACAGCGCCTGAGCCGCAGCGTGTGGAAAATCGAACGCGCGGCAGGGGCGGTGCTGCTGATGTTTGGCGTTGGGATTGTATGGCGCTTTTGCGCGTCCCTCTGAGCGCAGTGGGAAATGCCTGGTGCCGCTGCGCTTATCAGGCCTGTGAAACAATCCGTAGCGCCGGTAAGCGCAGCGCCACCAGAAGTTAATTCTTGTTTTGATCGCGCAACATCGCTTCGCGCAGGATGGCGTTAAGCCGGGTCTGATAGCCCTTTCCTGGCCTCTTCAACCACTCCATCACGTCAGCATCAATACGCACTGAGGCCTGCGTTTTTAAAGGACGATAAAATTTGCCGCGCACCGCCTCGGACCAGGTTTCATCCATCGTTGCAGGGATATCGCTATAGTCGATTTCCTCATCCGGTTTGTTTGCCAGCGCCTTCAGTTCAGCCTCAAGTCTGGCGCTGATGACGGGTGCGTCGCCACGTTTATGTTTAACCACGCTCATAACGAATCCTCTCCTTTCTGTCTGCATTACGTGCGCTGATGATACTTTGCCAGCGAAACTCACCGTTTTCGTATCGCTCCTGCAGGGATAAATATATACCGTGTCGTATGTGAGCAATTATCCAAAATACGATCGTATCCCGGCGAGTTAGCGTCACACGGCCCACGGAAACCCGGCGGTTACCGTAGGAAATATCCGCGAGTTCACTGCCTGGTAAGCAATTACGGTTGGGTATTAAGGTTTATCCCAGTAGGGTCTTCCAGAAATCACTTACCAGCAGTTCAATGCGTTCTTCGGAAACATCAACCCGTTGTCTGACCATGACATCCACCAGCTTCTGCATATCAAACTGATGCAGGCTTTCACGATTTTCGGCTGACATCAGTGTCGCGACATCGCTTCCCGCCAGCAGTGCCCCCATACGCTCTGGATCCCAGTCGACAGACTCCCCCCATTCGTCGTTGTCATACAACCGTGATGCCTCAACATGCTGGTATTCATGCAGAATTTTGTGAATATCGACGGCATCTTTCGTGTATTCATCCCCGCGAGCACGCCAGGCAAACAGCTTTAACAGCAGTAAACCCGGCAAGGAGCTGAATCGCACATCGCCACATTCAGGTATCTCAATCGTCAGTGTGTTCGCGTAAGCTTCTGCAAATCCTTCTACCGACATCGCCACAGCCAGTTCGGGAGGCCAGCGAATTTCGTTTCCCTGAGCAATGCCACCAAAAGGTAAAATGTCGATCTCCACGCCTTCCCAAAGTACCCGCTGTACGTTGCCGGGAATTTCTGCTGCGCCTTGTGCCAGCATGCTGTTTTTTAGCAGGGTAAATTGCGCCCAGTCTTTTATCAGTACCGCAATATCAATGTCACGCGTATGCCGTCCAGTGCTTCTGCCATGGACATGGGTAAGAAGCACCTCACGCGCCATTGCGCCTGCGACAAAAAATTCGCTTCCGGTCGCATTACAAATACGCGTAATCCGTTCCAGGGTGGCACGGATATTCTCAGAAAGAGGGCTTTGCAATGTGCAGGTATTGCTCATTGATTCTTCTCGCAGTTTCAATATTTCGATCGTCATTCGATGCCAGCAATTCAGCAACGGTCAATAATGCCGAGGCGCGATCATCAATCGTAAAGGCTTCACCCCAAAAACGCTGAATGAGTAGCCAGTTACCCGTTGGTGACGGACGCAAACCCAGCGCTTTCCAGCGCTCAGTAAACGAATGAGATGTGAAAATCTCGAATTTTTCAGGGTGTAAATATCCACCGCTGAGTTTATGCCCTGCAACCTCACCCGCCCAGCATTCGCCCTCAAGTAAGGACGCATTTTGCCACGGCAGCTCGCCCGTCAACCGCAGCGTTTTCAGTTTTGGTCGAAGTACGATGGGGTACTCTTGCACCCAAAGCCAGTAAAGATCGTTGACCCGCGTAAAGCGCCGACCATCGTTACTCTCACGGTACATTTTTTTGCTGGAAAGATAATCAAAACCTTTACTCACCATGCCCAAAGAAATACCAGCTAATCCTGCAATTTCCCGATAGGTGTAGTTGATTGCCTTTTCATCGGATAACAGCACAAACAGCAGCTTCATAATGCCGATGGAAAGCGAGCCTGAATGTTCAATGCGCCGTTCGTTCTTTTTCCCTGAGATATGCACATACAGGCCCGGCGCAGATATAAAGGCGTTACCCGCGCCGTCAATAAAGTTCAGCGCATTGTCGATGCAATACTGCTGTTGTACAGGAGATAAATAGAGGCAAATCAGGAGTCCGGCATGCCTTGCGCCCTCGCTATCCACTCTTACCTTCCACTTTTCAAACCACTCGCTGCGCGGCTGTGATTTGATCTCAGTACAAAAGGAGGTTTCCCTGCCGTCAGGCATGCTTAACAACAAAGTACCGTCAAAGGTATGTTGTGGAGGTAAAGCGGTATACTGGAATCGCCCCAAAGCCGTGGGCAATTGCGTAAGGGCGGTTTCAACTATCTCAATTTCATTGCTCATTTGTTCACGCCTTTGTTTTTGTTCACGCTTCATGAACACCATAATTTTATGAACAAAAAGCTATTTCATGCAACTCCTGTTTTACTCTTCAGGACGCCATAGCAGGGAAGAAAGATGATTATCACACTGCTTTACAATCATATCGGTCGGGATTTTATTATCGGAGATTTGCACGGTGCCCTTCCGATGCTGAATGCTCTGCTGGAACATGTTCATTTTGACCCGAGACAAGACCGCCTTATCGCAGTGGGCGATCTCTTCGATCGAGGTACTTCACCGAAAGATTGTCTGTTTTTGCTCAGCCAGCCGTGGTTCCATGCGGTTCGCGGTAATCATGAACACAATTTGCTTCTCTGGAGTAATGCCGCTTCGCCTGAACAAAAACAAGCAGCACGATTGCAGATCCTGGCTACTGGCGGCGAATGGTTTTTTTCTTTATCGGAACATGAACAGACGTCGTTGTGTCACAACATTGCCAACTTACCGCTGGCAATCCTGCTTTCATCACACGAACAACGCTATTGTGTGATCCACGCTGAGGTGGCACAAGGTTACGATGATATCGATGCCTTTCTGCTTGCATTGCTGAACGAGGAACCCTCCGTTTTACGCAGTTGTCTGGCAGGCAGAAGGCGCCACAAAACCCCAGATTTACGTCCAATAGAGAATATCGACTGGATTGTCTGTGGGCACACACCGGTCTTGCCTACCAACAGAATCCGGGGAAATAGCCTTAACCTTGATTACGGACTCCCCTTCAGGCATCCATTATCGGCACTGGGTATGTACGAAACAGGGACTGGCACGCTGTGGCTGGGTAATCAACAGCTTCAGGTTGCAAAGTACAACGACAGATAATGTGTTCACGAATACCATCAGTTCACGATACATGAACAAATTAAAGCCATGAACAAAACCCGCTTTTGCATTTCCCCCCCACCTCCCTCTATCCTTAACCCTATGGAAAAACTCGCTGAACTCAAACGCGCCAAGCTGTTGGCGCTGTCGTTACTGCTGATTGCCGTTGCGACCTTTATCGTCACCCTCTTTTTGCCGCAAACCTTCTGGGTGCGCGGGGTGAAGGCCATTGCCGAGGCGGCGATGGTGGGTGCGCTGGCGGACTGGTTCGCCGTTGTCGCCCTGTTTCGCCGGGTGCCGATCCCGTTTATCTCGCGCCATACGGCGATTATCCCGCGCAATAAGGACCGAATTGGCGACAATCTCGGCCAGTTCGTGCAGGAGAAATTTCTCGATACCCAGTCGCTGGTTACGCTGATCCGCCGTCATGAACCGGCGCAGATGATCGGCACCTGGTTTAGCCAGCCGGAAAACGCCCAGCGCGTCGGGCAGCATCTGATTCAGGTGATGAGCGGCTTTCTGGAGCTCACCGACGACGGGCGCATTCAGCAGATGCTCAAACGCGCGGTGCATAAGGCGATTGATAAGGTCGATCTCAGCCAAACCAGCGCGATCATGCTGGAGAGCATGACCAAAAATAACCGCCATCAGGTGCTGCTGGATGCGATCATCAACCGGCTGATCACCTTGATCCAACGCGAGAGCACCCGGGATTTTATCGCCGCGCAGGTCGTCCACTGGCTGAAGACCGAGCACCCGAACAAATCAAAAATCCTGCCGACCGAATGGCTGGGGGACCAGAGCGCCGAGCTGGTGTCGGACGCGGTGAACACCCTGCTGGATGACATCAGCCACGACCGTACCCACCAGATCCGTCAGGCGTTCGATCGTGCGGTGATGAAGTTTATCGACAACCTGAAAAACGATCCGCAGACCGCCGAAAAAGCGGAAAGCATTAAACACTACCTGAAAAATGACGAGGCCTTTAACCGCTATCTGGGCGAGATGTGGACCGATCTGCGCCAGTGGCTGAAGACGGATATGCAAAGCGACGACTCGCGGGTGAAACAGCGCCTCGCCAATGCCGGGCTGTGGTTCGGCGAAACGCTGATTGCCGATGCCAGCTTGCGCGCCTCGTTCAACGAGCATCTGGAGCAGGCGGCGCACCGCGTGGCGCCGGAGTTTGCCGCCTTCCTCACCCGCCACATCAGCGACACGGTAAAAGGCTGGGATGCGAAGGATATGTCCCAGCAGATTGAGCTGAACATCGGTAAGGACTTACAGTTTATCCGCGTCAACGGCACGTTGGTGGGCGGCACCATCGGGCTGATTCTGTTTTTGCTGTCGCAACTCCCTGCCTTCCTGCAGGCATAAAAAAACGGGGCATCATGCCCCGTTTCCCGTTATCCCGCAGGCTGCGGTTCAGGCGCATCACGCCCGCGTTCCCGCTCGCGCATCACCTCGGCTTCGAAGAATTCCTTCACCACCGTCACCGACAGCCCAATCACAATCTGCAGGTTATTGCCGCTGCGGATCGTCCCCAGCGCACCGGCCGCTTTTAACGCGTTGTCGTCCAGCACCCGGGACGGATCGTTCACCACCAGCCGCAGACGCGTCTGGCAGTTGCTGATCACATCCACGTTATCCGCACCGCCGACGCAGTTCAGGATGGCGATCGCTTTCTCGCGATCCGGCTGGACGCCCGCCGCTTTTTTATCCCGGTAATCCTGCTTCGAGTACAGACGCACTTCGGCTTCATCCGGATTACGCCCCGGGGTCATGATGTTGTAACGCAGGATCACGAAGCGGAAGACAAAGAAGTTGATCGCCGCAAAGGTCAGGCCGATCGCAATGTGGATCCAGATCAGATTGGCGTGGTTCTGCGCGTAGAACACCCAGTTAAAGAGGATCATGTCGTTCAGGCCGCCGCCCATAAAGCCGACCACCCCCGCCATATACAGCACCATACAGAGTACCGCCCCTACCAGCGCGTTCAGAGCAAACAGCAGCGGTGAAATAAACAGATAGGTAAACTCGATAGGTTCGGTGATCCCCACGGTGACCGCGGTGATGATCGCCGGGAAAATCAGCGCCGCTACTTTGCGCTTCTGATCTTTATGCGCGGTGGAGTACATCGCCAGCCCCGCCCCGATGGAGCAGAACACGCAGATGTTACCTTCCAGGCTATAGCCCCCCGCCGGGAACTGCTCTTTCAGCGGGATCGGCGAGGCGGCAAACTGCGCCACGTGCTCAATCCAGTAGGTATACAGCCCGCCATCCACCACCGCCGGGCCAAAATAGAACGGGAAGTAGACGAAGCGGTGCAGGCCCGTCGGCACCAGGAAGTGGTTAATGAAGGTAAAAATCCCCATTCCCGGCACGCCCGCGCCAATATAGAAGGTCTGCATGGCGTTAATCCCCAGCTGCACTTTTGGCCACAGCAGACAGGTCAGCCACGCCAGCGGCAGCATCAGGAAGAAGGCGATGATAAACACCAGCGCCATCCCCTGGAAGATGGACAGGTAATCGTGCAGTTTCTTCTCGAAGAAGCGGTTATGGATCCAAGTGACTATCCCCCCCACCAGCAGGGAGAAGACAATGCTGGTATCCAGGGTTTTGATCCCGCCGATCATCGTCAGGCCGCTCTCTTTGCCAATCTCCTGGCTAAAGTCGACGCCGAAATCGGGCCCCCAGAAGGTCAGAATACTGCTGGTGAAGTAGTTAAAGGCCATGTAGGCGAAAAAGGCCACAAGCGCCGCGCGCGCCTGGGCCGATCGCGCCAGCCCGATCGGTAATGCCATGCAGAACAGCAGCGGGAAGTTGCGGAATATGGTCCAGCCGCCGGACTTCAGGATGGTCATCACCTTATAAAAGTTAGACTCCGGACTGGCCAGCGATCCCATGATCTCCGGCATGGTCAGGATATTGGTGACGGCCAGCAGCAAACCGGTAAACGGCAGGAAGGCTATCGGTACTGCCATCGCACCGCCAAACGTCTGGAAGGCGCCCATGAGGTTGAGTTTTTTCACTTATTATTATCTCCAGCTATCATCGTTCAGAAAGGATCACGTCACTGCGTTGTACCCAGCCAGTTACCCTGCTCCACCTCCAGCAGGAGCAGCATGGTTAACGCCTGCGCGTAAGGAACAGGGGCCATGGCGATATCGCAGTAATACTGAATATCCCAGCCCAGCATGGTGCCGCGCGACGCCTCAAGGACAATGCCCCCGTCGTCGATCCGCGCCAGCACAGCGTCAAACGCCCGCAGCGCATGTACGGCCACGGCGTCATCAAGAATGCCCATCCGCACGCCGCGCAGCATGCCCCAGGCGATCCCCGCCGTGGCAGACGACTCCTGCGGCGAAAGCGGATCGTCGAGCACGGTGTGCCACATGCCATTGTCGGCCTGACACGCGCACAGGGTACGGACCTGACGGGCAACCACCTGCGACAGATAGCGGCGGATCCCCGCATCCAGGTGCTCGCCCATCAGTTCAATAAACTCCGGGATAGCGACCGTGACCCACGCGTTGCCGCGCGCCCAGAACGCGCTCGCAAAGTGGTGCTTATCCACGAACGTCCAGCCGTGATACCAGAGCCCGCTGGCCGGATCGCTTAAGTAGCGGGTATGCAGCAAGAACTGATACCCCGCCTCATCAATCAAATCCCGGCGCTTAAGCACAATCCCCGCCACGCCGAGGAACAGGCAGGTCATAAACAGGGTGTCATCCCACAGCTGGCCGGTGTTGGGCTGCTCTTTCACCACGTGCTGAAAACCGCCCTCTTCGGTTCTGGGCAGATCCCGCAGCAGCGCGTCGGCCCAGTCGTTGACCGTCGCCAGCAGGTCCGGGCGCTGATGGTGCCCGGCCACCAGCGCCAGAGCGATCATCGGCGCGGTGGTGTTGATCTGAATGTCCGGCAGCCCTTTGGCGATCTGCTGCTCATACCATTCGAGGATCGACTGCTGCAGGGCTGCATCCTGGCGAAACTGCGCATAGCGCCAGAAGCCGTACAACCCCACGCCAATCTCCCACTCCCACTCTTCGAAGTGGATCGCAAATCCGTCACCTGTGCCGACCTCGTTCAGGTTTTTCAGGCGGCAAAAGCCCCGTACCACGCGATCCAGCGTGCTCATTGTCTCTTCCCTGATCATCCCTTCTCTCCTGTGTGTTCCACCCGCAGCTCGCCGTCGTTCAGCGCCGGGAACGGGTGTTGCGTCCCGGCCATATCGATTGCCATCTCGTCACCCGACGCGGCATCGCTCACCCAGGCCTTATGCCGGGACGGATCCAGATGGAAGGTCAGCGCGGCGATGCGGGTACAGAAGGCCGCAAAGGCCGCGTCATCGCCCTGCCCGGCCTCGAGATACCACGCCACCTGACGCCCCATTGCCCGGCATTCGCTTCCGGCGGTTAATCCTTGCGTTATCGCCTGCAGCGGCGCGGTACAGAGCACCGCCGCGAAGGCCTGACCGGCGCGCACAATCCGCCCTGCCTGCAGGGCGATAACGCAGTCGAACGTTTCAACGGGCAGATGCAGATGGGTCCACGGCAGGTAATCGCCCGCGATGTTCCACAGCAGCATGGCGCGATTTTCGGCCTGCACCACGCGGGGCATTACGGCGTTTCCGGCCCAGAATGAAGGGCGTTTTTCTCCGCCCGGCTCGGCTTCGCCAGGGTGGTTAATCCAGATTTTGGCGTCAAAACGTGAGGCGAACTGCAGATCGACCAGGTGCTGTTGATGGCCCGGCTCACCGGTGTGGTGATCGACGCAGGAGGACAAACTCACGCCTGGCGCTTTCCACACCACGATGTTGCCGCCGCCGCAGCTGTACCAGGCCGACAGCGCCCCGTGGGTCAGGTGCGCAGACTGCTCAGCCTGTGCCGGCGGGACGTAATCGCTGGCGCAAAACAGCGGCAGCGACGCGCATTTACGGTTATAGCCGCCCTGGCCCCAGGCCACGGTGCCGTAGGCTGACAGCTCGGTCAGGCTTCCGGCCAGCAGCTCTTTTTCATACACCCGGCCCATGGTGCCCGCCGCCACACCGTGCTGATAGTGCAGCGCACTTTGCCGCATCAGGCGGTCGATAAGCCCTCGCGCCCGTTCGCGAATAACCGCGTGTTCCGCCATCTGATACAGGGCGAACAGGCCGATGTAATCCACCGGGTAATAGGGGGCGGAGTTCCACTCGACAAAGCCGTGGACCTCGATGGCGTCGAACCACTGCATCAGGCGCGCGTGCGCGATGTCCTGCTGCTCGCGCCCGCTGCGCCCGGAGGCGATAAAACGATCCTCCGGCAAAAACTGCCCGGCCAGGTACTGGGCAGTGTGGAAGCACAGGGCGTGGTTTTCACTCCAGAACCACATCACGTCGCAGCCCGGCTCGTCCAGCCAGTAGCGATAGCCGAGCAGGGTCGATTTCACCCGTCGCCACAGGGTCGGCGGAAAGTGCTCCCCCTGGTGATAGCGCCAGATCCACAGCAGCGGCACCAGCGAAAAATCAGAGCAGTCTTCCCGGGCGCTGATGCGCTTCAGGGTGCTTTGCAGCAGGCGCTCGCACGCCGGGCCCGTGTCGCCCAGATGCAGCATCGCCAGCAGGCGGCCGGTGCGATCCATGCCGTGTTGAGCGGTATAACGCAGCGCTTCCCGCTTGCGTCCGGCCAGGGTATCGGCGCTCGCCTTAACCGGTGCATCCGGCATGACGTTAACGCCCAGGTAACGGGTCAGCGTCACCCCGGCCCGGGTCAGGGTCAGACGCAGCTGGTAGTGTGCCTCGCCCGTTTCCGGCGGCAACGGCAGCGACAGCGCCGTGGCTCCGGCCTCCACCGCGCCAAAATCAAGCTGCAGAGCGGTGAAATTATCGTTGCCCATGCCGTGCAGTTCCCCCCCGCAGACGAGGCCGTCCGGCGCAGGTTCATTGCAGCGCACCCGCACGGTATGGTCGAACGCGGCGAGTTCCGGGCGCAGGCCGCTTGCAAACTGGTTCAGGGTATTGACCGCCGCCCCGTCCACGTCCGGCAAAGCGACGCCCAGCGCAGGCGCATCCAGATAGATCATCTGCAGAGCAAAAATCGTGTCGCGTTCAAACAGTTCGTCCAGATGGATCAGCAGGCGGTTCTGCCCGACATTGAGCGGCAGTTTGACCTCGATCGGCTGCATCTGATTACGGGTAAACGGCGTAAAGCAGACGATCGGCTGGCCCTGATTCCAGATCCGCACCCCGCCGCAGGTGGCAAGCCGAAAGCGAAACTCGCCCGCGTCAGGGGCATAAAGATCGACCGTCAGCCAGCGCTGAACGTGGAAGGCAACGTGGCGAAAGTCAGAGAAAGAGACGGTATCGCTCTCGCCCGTAAAGGTGACGTCATGGCAGGGCAAAGCCTGAAGGGGATCGACCGTGCGCCGGGCGTGGGTCTCGCGAAACACCCGACGGCAGAAAGATTCTTCCTTGGGTCCTGCGCCGTTGCGAAAGTGGTAATCGATCGCCGGATCCGTCGCGTCACCGGTATAGAACTCGGCAAACCGCTCCGCTTTTGCCGCTGAAAACAGAAAACGCGTCAGCGCGTCGCCCTGTGATAACTGCCAGTCACCCTGTGACATACCTACCTCTTATTGCGCAGAACCAATACATTACGGCGATATCATCAGCGGGTTTGATAGATGTGGCGAGCAGCCATTTTTAGGGATAAGTGGGAATTGCCCGGCGACTCACAAACCGCCAGCGCAGGCACGACGCGGCGTGACGGGTATCACATTGCGTCAGAAAGGGATCGGCGGAGATGTGATGCCGATCACCTCGCGATTTTGCGGCCAAAAAAATAGCGTGATCTGCATCACGCTATGTTGTCCGTCTGGGGTGACAGTCAGTGCGGATTAACCTTTCAGGGTTTTCAGCTCATCGCTCAGGCTGTCCGCCAAGGCGCGAACGCGGGTGGGATCGAATAACACATGCAGGCCGGGCGAGGCATCCACGTGCTTTGCGCAGTAGTCTTCCATCTCGGCGGCGCTGCGATACAGCTCCTGAATGTTGATCTGGCAAATCTCGCGCATGCTCCAGCTGTTTTCCACTTCCCGGGCAAAACGCAGGGTGAAAAACGCTTTCTGCGCGTGCAGGAAAAGATGGCAATACAGGGCAAAGCCTTGCCATTCCTCGAGCCAACGATGGTGAAGGGCATGCGGGAAGTCGGCGGTCCGGGCAAACGCCAGCGCCTCTTCGCGCAGGGCCGATGAGGCCTCGCGGGCCTCGTCTTTCTCTTTCGCAATCCGCGACAGGCAGGCGGCGGACGTCTCTACGTCGCTGGCATTGAAGAAGATATCCCGCTCGGAACCGGGGAGCCAGTGGGTGCGGTTTAGCTGCCCGTACAGGCTCCAGACCGCCTGGCCGTAGCTTTCTGGTACCTGGCTGTGGCGGTGGAACACGTGATCGCGCACGTAGATCGCGCTGTACAGCACCTGGCCGGCCTGCTCCAGCAGCGCGCTGAACCGGGCAAAGACCGCCGGTTCCGGGTGCCAGCCGTAGCATTCATCCAGCCAGTACATCAGCAGCTGCGCCTGGGAAAGATGCCCGCCCTCGCTTGCCAGCATCCGGCTGCAGGCCAGCAAATTGCACTCGCTGAGCGTGCCCATGATCCAGTGGTTATCCACCCCTTCCCAGCTGGTTTTGCATACCGCCCCGCGGATCGCCGGATTGCTGCGACACCACAGCAGCCGCCCCTGCAGTTCATCAATGCGCGGGAACGGGAAAATGCCCCAGCCCACCTCTTCGCCCACCAGATCGATATCGGCCCACACCTCGCGTTCCTGAACCGCCAGCAGCGCCGGGTTATTCGGGAACGAGGGCCAGAAGCGCTCCGGGGTCAGCTTAATTGAGACGCTGACGCTTTCAGGCAGCGGGCGAATGGCCTCAAGCACGTTGCCCAGATCGTGATTCCCGGCGGGGAACACGCGCAGCACCAGATGCTTATTCTCGTTTTGCATCGCGCGGGACAGGGCGTTAAAGCAGCGGCTGTAGAGGGCCAGGCTGCGTTCATCCCGGGGAGAGAAACTCATCGCATCGGCGGGGGACAACTCCCAGTTCGGACGCGAGATGGGCAGCAGACCGTCGGTATTGGAAATGGCAATCAGCAGCCCGCTCAGCGCCGGAATGCGCTGGCAGATGAGCGACACCTTGGCGGCAAGATAGCCGCACCAGAAATCGACGTCGAAGCGCACTCCCTGCCCCGGTTCAAACAGATGCGGATGCGCCAGCAGCAGGTCAGTCGGGAAGTTAAACTCCTTCGCCTGCAGGTAAAAACGCAGCCCTTTTTGCTGGCACAATGCCCCCAGCCGGTTAAGGTAAACGCAGCGGGCGCGCTGCTGGCTGGAGAGGCGGTCATTGTAGTGGTGCGGCGTGTAGCCTTTGGGCGAGACCAGCATGTCGAACAGGGCGACCTGCCCGACAATCACGGTGTTAAAGTCATGCGCGACGGCGTATTCCACCAGCTCACAGGCCTTGTCCCAGTTCCAGTAAGCCTGATTATTTAACTCCAGCGCCCGCGTCTGCCACATTCCCTTTATCCTTGTCATCGCCCAATTTAACGACCGACAGTGATATCACAGAATGCAGAAAAGGTGTGCGTTACTGTTCGCGAATGACGTAGCGCGTCGGGGCAAAGCAGTTGAGGATCAGGTGCATGACAAACACCAGCGTCAGGGTCGCCACCAGCGCCACCGTTACCGAGACGATGCGGTACAGATCGCTGAAAATCAGGTCGCCGTCCGGGTGCATATTCTGGCCGAACATGATCCCGATGGTGGTGATGCTGGCAAACCCGACCCCGGCGCCGACCTTCTCCATCACGTGCAGCCGGGCGCCAAACGCCAGCCCGAGGCCAATCAGCGGCATCATCAGCAGCATGTGGCTGCTGTGGTTATACAGCACCATCTGCACCAGCAGGATGTACAGGCAGCCAATCACCACCCCGACCACGCGCCACAGAGAACTCAGCACCGCCCCGCGATAGTGCATCGGAAAGAGGATCAGGATCCCGGCCATCAGCGCCGACAGAGAGTCACTGAGATCGCTTATCTGGAACACCACAAAGATCACCGTCGCCACCGTGCCGGAGAGCAACGACTCGTGGCGCACGCGGGCGGCGTCTTTTTCCAGTCTCGGCGGGGGCTTGCGCGGCTCTACGTCCGGCAGCAGATAGTGCATCAGCGCGCTCAGACACACCGCCATCACGCTGGCTTCAATGTTTGAAAACAGCAGCGTGTGCCAGTTGGTGGTGGGATAGCTCATAAAGTTGAGCATCGTGCTCTGGCACACCACCCCCATCGAGCCAAACAGGAACAGCGGCCCCTGGCTCATAAAGCGAAAGCGGATCACGTACAGGCCGAACACCACCAGGGTCATTATCAGCGGCCACTGCGCCAGATAGCCGATAATAAACACCATTTCGACGCAGTTCAGCACCGAACTGAACACGAACTGCTTCGCTACGTGGCGGTTAAACACCGGCACCAGCGACAACAGCATGATCGGATAGATGACAAAAAAGACGCCGTAGCTGGTGTTGTAAAACGTCGACACGCTCAGGGCGATCATCCCGGCAAACACGATACGCAGCGTCTGGCGAAAATCGTTAGCCGTGTAGACGATGTTGCCGTGCGGGGTAAAGACCCGCGCGAGAGTATTAATAGACATGATCAGTAAACATAGTGCAGCAGGCTGACGAGGTGGATCTGCATCCCGGAGAAGAACCGGGCAAACGGACCTTCGCTGTTATACAGCTGCACGGTGGCGCGCGCGCCGGTCGGCAGGTGCTTCGGCAGCGGCTCGTCGAGCGCCACGTGAATGCGCATCCGCTGCGCATCGCGCACCCAGCGGTTGGAGGTTTCCGGTTCCGACAGCTCGCCGTTTACCGCCTCCTGCCCCGCCAGAATACCGGCATCGCTGCTGGTAACGTGGGCGCGGAACACGTGTCCCGGGAAGGCATCAAACACCACCGCGGCGTCGGTGCCCTGGCGGGTGTGGCGCAGGCTCTTCTCGCGGAAGTCGGCGACGATATCGCTTTGGTTATTCACCAGCGCCAGCGACGCGGTGCCGGAGGTGGCATAAAACCCTGGGCTTAACTGCACGTTGCTGACCGTGCCGTCCGCCTCGGCGTAGACCTTGGTCCAGCCGAGATTGAGCTCTGCTTCGTCCAGCGCATTGCGGTACTTCTGCAGGGTCACGTTGTGCGTTTCGTCACGATCGCCGCGCTCAATGCGCAGCTGGTGGATGTTGGCATCCAGATTCGCCACCGACTGCTCGCTGCTCTGCCAGGTGGTGCGCACTTTATCCAGATCCGCCTGCGAGACGTTCTGCAGGGTGCTCAATTTCTGGTAACGGTCAAAGGTGACTTTGTCGTTGCGGGCGGTGAGCTGGGCGGTCTTCAGGTTGGCCTGGGCGGCCGCAATCTGGGCGTCGAGCTGTTGATTGGACAGACGCGCCTGCTCCAGCGCAATCTGCGCCGCTTCGACTTTATTGCGATAAGGCGTCGGATCCAGCTCAAACAGCAGATCGCCCTTCTTCACCTGGCTGTTGTTGTGCACATGCACCGCCGCCACGTAGCCGGACACGCGCGCCGACACGGGCGTCACCACGCGCATCACCGTGGAGTCCGGCGTCAGCGGGATCCAGATGTCAGCGACAATAAAATAGACAAACATCAGCAGGAAAGAGGCAATACTTACCCTTACCCAGCGGGCAAACTTTTGTTCAGGGGTCATGATTATGGGGTCTTGTTATCTTCTTCGCGGATTGTCCGCAAGTTGCAGGCGATTTGATTCAATGTGGCGCTGAAAATCTCGATATGCTCCGGGGGGATATTCTGCGATACCCGTTCCTGGAACGTTTCGATAACCTGGGTCAGCGTTTTCAGCACCGCGTTACCTTCGGGCGTGAGCGTTAACAGCCGGATGCGCTTGTCATAAGGCGATGTGGTGCGCAGCAGATAGCCCTGCTTTTCCAGCTGTGCGAGGGTGCGCATCAGCGGCGGCAGTTCAATACCCTGCACCTCCGCCAGTTCGCTCACCGAGACGTTATCCCCCAACTGTTTGAGCTGCATCATCACCGTCCAGCTCGACTGGGTTAACCCGGTCTCGAGGATCGCGTCGTCAATCACCGCGCGCCACTGGCGCACAATCATTGCCATGCGCATACCCATTGGGCGGCGGCAGAACAGGTCATCTTCATTCATCGGGGGAAACCTCGCTTCACACCCTGAGAAGATAATAGTTATCAGGGTAAGTATCAAGAAACGAGGGTAGAAACAGCAGGAATTGCGAAAGCGACGCGTCGGGGAGCGCGCGCCTTATTTAGCGGTAACCCTGCCGCTGGTTGCGGAGATACGTTTCAACGGCGATCCATTCGGTCAACCGCTTGTGCAGCAGCAAAATAGCGGCGGGGATAAGTGGATTTAACTCATGGCTGGCCTCTTGCCCGGCCATTGTCTGGCGGTTAACGGGCAGGTTGGCCAGCACTAGAAGCTGGTAGTAATCCCGGTGTAATACCCGAGGCAGACCCTCGTGGCTGATACGGCACAAACACTCCCGGTAAAGACGCAACGGCTTTTGTTTTACGTCCACCTCATCTGCGAGGATCAACAATCCCTGCTCCAGCCGTTTTTGCACATTCACCATTTTGTCCAACGTGTGTCGCCCCTTGCGGCTTCAGATACTGTGATCGAATTTTTTGTATAACCCGGTGAGATTGGTTACGGCGAACTTACGGTAGATATTTCGCCGATGATGGCTGACGGTTTTTCCGGTCAAATCCAGATAACGGGTGATCTCTTTATTCTTTTTTCCCGACACAATATAGGGAAGGAGCATGGTCTCCATTCGGGTTAAACGCTGCTCTTTTTCGAGGTTATGCCAGCGTATATTTTTAAAAATAGTCACCTGCTGATCTTCCAGCGCAAAATGTGCCAGACAGGCGGAGAGTTTGCGAACCACGCTTTTACAGTCGATGGTAAAATCGGCAATGGTATTGATCAGAATATTTTCTATCGTACTTTCATAGCAGGCATCGCGGGTAATAAAAATAAAATAGCTCTGCTCATAGCGATTTTTTATTTCCAGCAGCGCGTTCAGAACCTTAATATCTGATTGTCCGTAATCGACCACGATGGCCTTGGCGCGGATAAAATCATCTTTACTGGCTTTTTTGATGTCGTCGACGTACAGCACCTTTTTAAATGACGGTGCTTCAATCATCAGGTTCTCGACCAGCATGTCAAAGCCCTGTTTAAAATATCTACAGGATGTCAAAACAATAATCATCGTCCATAACCTTATCATCTCTGTGGATTCAATCATAATCGTCGAGAATGTAATAATTTTCAATTAACAGTTTTCCCGCGGATTATAGGATTAATCTCAACCGATTAAGGGCGTATTGTGCTCTTGCTCACAACATATAAATATTACAGACAATATTAATTAAACATTACAGCCAGATAGCACACGCATTAAGACTTTTCTAATAGAGGGCAGACCTATCTGACCCCCGGCACTTATTCCTCCTGATATGCTGCGAAATGTAACGAAGGATTAATCCGTGTATGCATTTTTATATTCGCGATTGCGAAATAAAATCATTACGCCATTTAAGAGGGATATCAGAATGAATAAATCATTTCGCCTGACGCAGCTGGCCGTCAGCATGAGCGTGATTCTGGGCAGCAGTTTATTTTTGACACCGGCACTGGCAAATACCTGCGCAGAAGCTTCATACACCGGCACCTGCGGATTAAAAGAAAATGCCACCTTATGGTCTTTCACCGAAAAGACCCAGGACGGCGCCATTGATCGTACGGCAAAAGCTCAGAACATCTATTTTTCCGGCCCTTCGCGTACCGCTTCGGACACCCAGCAACTGCTCGTTGATGGCGCGAACCTGAGCAACTATTTCATCAACGTCAGCCGGGGCGGCACCGCTAACGTTGAAATGATCAATCACGCCACGTTGGACTTTATCGAAGGCGGAAACAGCGGTGCGCAAACGAACACCCACATCATCGTAGATGCGTCCACCCTGAACGGGGCCACTAAAGGGCTGCATTATGAGTTGGATAAGGCCTCGACATCTAAAGACTACCTTGCCGGGAACGCCATTTATCTGGATGCCGCAGACGGCGGCAATACCGATATTGATATTCAGAACAACAGCCTGATTAAAGGCAGGATCTTCGCAGGCGGCGCGGGTGAGCACGACATTAGCGTGCAGGACAGCCGTATTCAGGCTGGCGGGATCTTGCTGTACAACACCAAAAATAATAACGCGATCGCCATTCACAGCAGCGTCATCGACAGCACCGGCAACGTCGCCAAATCGGCCAATGCGATTGAAATCAGCAACCTCGCCGCCACCGCAGACAAAACCCACGCGATTGTGGTCGACCGCAGCCAGTTAACGGGTTCGGTCACCCTCGCCAGCTCAAGCAGTAACAATACGCTGTCCGTCACTGATTCCACCGTCACAAAAACGACTCAGAAAGACGGTAATGCCATTCTCATGTCAAATGGCAAAGTCACCCAATTGACCCTGGATAATAGCGAGATCGTCGGCCACGCGACGCTTTCCGGCGCTGGCACGATTACGGCCTCATTGGCGGATTCGCACCTCAACGGCAACCTGATCGCCAACAAAGCCGCGCAGATTGCCATGGACATCACCCGCTCCGTGCTCGAGGGCAACATCGATGCCAGCACGGGCACAGGCACCGTGGATCTGCACCTGACCGACAGCGCCCTCTCCGGCGATGTCAATCTTAACGGCGCCAGGGTACTCCGCTCCGATGTCTGGCTGGATAACGCGGCAGTGGCGGGCCATTTGTCTGGCAGCGGCAACGCCAGCACCCTGCATCTGACAAACATGCCTGAGTTTGGCGGGACGAAGTTCAGCAACTTTAACCAGCTTGCTGTCGCGGGCGATCTGCGCCTGAACGACGGTTTTAGCGACAGCAACGTGGGCAACGCCCTCACCGTTACTGGCACCACGGTGACCGCCCCGGTGCAGCTGAGCAGCGGCGCATTAACCTTCGACAACACCAAACTGATCGCCGATACGCTGGCCCTGAGCAGTGGCGCATCGCTGAATATGATCAACCACAGCCAGCTGCAAACCCGTTCCGACCAGCTGTTTAACGTGGCGGCTTCTGCCACGTTGCCAGAAGGCTATAACGACACCGGCGCACGGCTGGGCTTTACCGACAGCACGCTGATCCTGACCGATGACACTTACCATCTGGACTATGTAAAGGCCGTCAATAGCCTGCTCGCTACGACGGCAGGCAACAGCCTGGTGATGCTCGGCACGTTGCAGAATGCCGATAACGTGGCGGGCACAGCCAGCGTTGTCGACGCCGCCATGACCCAGGCGGTGCTGGCCAATACCCAGGTCACCTCCAGTAAAAATCAGCTCATTATCGGCGTCGAAGATACCATCACGGATAACGCCATCTCGGTGCGTAACGGCTTTGGTGCTTCCCAGCTGCTGTTTGAAGGTGAAGGCCAACCGTCGGTAGACATTGGCGGCGGCCAGTCGCTGACCCTGACCGGGGCAGCAGGCACGCTGATCGACGTGGCGGGCGCACCGTCCACACCGGTTGCGGTAGCAATCAATGACGGCACCCTGAATTTAGGCACCGCCGCGATGCAAAACGTCACCGGCCATCTCACCGGCACCATCACCGTTGCCCCGGAAGGTGCCCTGAATATTGTGGCGGGGGATCACACCCTGGTCTCTGGCGGTACGACGGCAGGCGTTATCAGCAGCGGTCTGGTGAACGTTGCACAACAGGCCACTCTGCACGCCGACGTGGCTTTACAGGATGCCGCACAGCTGAGCGTTAATGGCACGCTGCTGGCAGGCCAGCTGACGGCCAGCGAGGATGCGCAGATAACCGTGGGGAATGCCGATGCCGCCGGTCTGCTGGCGGCAGAGCGTCTCGATCTGCAGGGGGCGCGGATGTTTATCGACCCGGCCTGGACCGACGGCGGCACGCTGGCCAACGCCTCCCGCGTGGCGAGCGGCGGCAGTGACATCAATGGCCGCGTCACCGTCGGACAAAACGCCCTGCTGGTGCTGGGTGATACCTCCACTACTGCGGCTGAAGCCCGTTTCGCCGACAGCGGCTTCATCTGGGGTGAAAACGCGATTACGGCTGCGGTCTCCATCCATACTCCGCAATACCTTAACGCCACCCAGGGCGGGCTGCGCGTGGACGGCTCGCTGACTGCAAGCGCGGACAACCGCGACGCGACCTTTAACAGCGCCGACTTTGCCGACCACTCCCTGCTGATGGTCAGCACCCGGGAGATGACCAACGGCCAGGCCGCGCTGAATGCGACCGAGGGCAGTCTGAACGTCGCGAACAGCGCTGCGCTGTACGTGGCCGATGCGAAAGCGAACCAGACCTACGCGGTGGCCAGAGGCTTTAGCGACGTCACTATCGTCGGCAGCGGCTGGCAGAACGACAACCTGCAGTTGAACAAATTGCTGAAGGCCACCACCGAGGAGCGCAATGGCGAGGTGTTGGTCACCACCCGGGCACGTGCGGCGCAGGAGGTTCTGCCGGGGATCGTCACCCCTCATGCGCTGGACCAGCTGATCGCCAGCGGTGAGAACTCGCGTTCCGCCAGCCAGGCCGGGGCGCGTTATCTGTCCGTCGCCATCGACACTCCACAGGTGGGGGTGAATGAGGTGGTCAGAACCGTCAACAGCGCAGCGCAAATCGCCACCGCAGGCGGCGTGCAGCGCAACACCTGGGCGGCCGGCAACGCGGCAGTGGATGCGGTGCTTGAGCGTAACTCGATTGCCAACGCGGCCCTGCAACCGGCGGATACCGACGCCAGCGTGTGGGTTCACGCATTGTACGGTAACCCGCACACCAGCGACCTGAGCGCCGGAAACCTGCGCTACGGCCAGACCAGTGATTTCTACGGTCTGATGCTGGGCGGCGACAAAGCCTGGCAGACGGAGCGCGGCACCCTGCGCAGCGGCGCGGCGTTCCATGCCGGTAACGGTGACAGCGATTCGCGCGGCGACGTCAACGCCACCCATAACGATTTCAGCTTCTGGGGCATTACCCTGTATCAGAACTGGAATCAGGATCGCTGGAACCTGACGGGCGACGTCAGCCTGACCCAGACCAGCAGCGATCTCGGCCAGAAACAGCCAGGCTGGATGGCGGCTGGCGACAAGCTGAGAGCGAATGTGGACAGCACATTGCTCAGCGTGGGCGTGCGGGGTGAGTATCTGATCGAGACCGGCGTGATGGATATCATTCCTCATGCAGGGGTACGTTATAACCAGCTCTCGACAGACGGGTTTGACACCAAAAACGGCCAGCGTGAACGCGTCTTCCACACCGACAAAGGCACCCAGGACATCTGGCAGTTCCCGGTAGGGGTGAAAGTCGCCAAAACCTTCGCGCTGGATCCCGGCTGGAAGATGAGCACCCAGGCCGATGTTGGCGTGGTGGCGGTCACCGGCGACCGGGACAGTAAAAACACCCTGCACACAGTGGGCATCAGCAGCAGCGATACCCTCCGCGCAGAGATCATGGATGACACGGCGTTTAACGGCCAGCTGGGCGTGAAAATGCAGAAAGACAACATGACCTTCGGCGTAGGCTATAACGTGACGGCGTCTCAGCATGACACCGATCAGATCGTGAGCGCCACCTGGGCACTCGCCTTCTAAAACCAAAAAAGCCGCATACTGATGTATGCGGCTCAATCAGGAACGGCGAAAGGTTGAAAAACGACCGACCACGCGCTATAGTTTTTGTACGGAAAAAAACCGTACAAAGATAATTATCCCGGAGTAAAAAATGCCAGCAGTGAAAAAACAGCGCATCGATCTTAGGCTCACTGACGAAGACAAAAATCTGATCGAAGAAGCTGCGGCGATGAGTAACCAGACAATCACCCAGTTCATGGTTAACAGTGCCTCGGAACGTGCTGCCGAAGTCATTGAGCATCATCGGCGCCTGGTCCTCAACGAGGGCTCATGGAACAAGGTGATGGATGCACTCGACAACCCACCAGAACCAAATGAAAGGCTGAAAAACGCGGCAAAACGCCTGCAAAACATGGAGTAAGACGTGGTTAATCTGACGATAAGGATGTTTTCGCAAGAGACAAATTATGATTTAACGGGCTTCGATTGCGGTGAAAGTAGCCTGAACCGTTTTCTGACCGATCACCTTGCCCGCCAGCACGATGGGCGTCTGTTACGCGCCTATCTTCTCGTCACCGATGACCCTACGCCAAAAGTGATGGGCTACTACACGCTGTCAGGCAGCTGCTTTGAGAAAGAGACGCTGCCCTCCAGAACCCAGCAGCGAAAAGTGCCATATGTCAACGTACCCAGCGTCACGCTAGGCCGCCTCGCGATTGATAAGACATTACAGGGTCAGGGGTGGGGAATGACGCTGGTAACCCATGCGATGAGAGTGGTGTATCTGGCATCACAGGCGGTGGGTATTCACGGAATGTTTGTCGATGCGCTTCACGATACAGCAAAAGGTTTTTACCTTAAGCTGGGTTTTATACCTTTAACAGGTAATAACACCCGCTCTCTTTTTTATCCAACGAAATCAATCGAGAAGCTATTTGCGAAATAAGCGCCAAAAAAGCCGGATGCGCTACGCTTATCCGGCCTACAGGTCTGATGCTTAGTGATGATTGTGGCAGAACGTTCGTTTCTCATCAGAAACCATCAGAAAATTCGATGCGCTAATATATTGCTCCACGGCATTCCATGCCACCACATCAGAATATAACTCCGTAATCAGAATCAACAGACACTGCTGTTTATTCGCCCACGCTTCATGGCTGGATGCTGTACGGTTTTGTTGCTCGATGAGCGTAGTGAGATATATTTTAACGTCTTCAAGTAAAATTCTTACTGTTTTCGGCACATCATCACTTCCGAGCCGGGATATGTAATGCTCTAAGATTCCGATATAACCCTCTGGCGTGCACGCCCCGCCCGCCAACGAGATAATGCACTGGAACAGCACGCTTTCCGCATAACGTTTCGCATTAGACATTGAATAATCCCTCCATGATCGCCACATTCCCTTTAACAAACAATTCCGCGCTAATTTTTCACGTCTTTCAGATTTTGACAATGGAATTAATAATAAATTTTGACATGAGACAATTCTCAACGGATTTGTATTTACGAGGGCAATGAATGCGGTTGAATATATTAAAAAAAGAAATAACTCACCTGTTTTAATTATTCATTAATCATAGAGATGAATATCACAGTGACTTTGTCGGCCCGGCAAGCGTGCGCCGCCGGGCGAGGCGTTGTGTTACTCCAGATTCGCCTTGTTCAGACCATATGCGGCATCCAGCGAACCTGGCGCCATGCGGGAGGTAATGCCTAAACGGTTCCAGGCGTTGATCGCCACAATCACGAAGTTCAGCTCGGCAATCTCGGTCTCGGAAAAATGTTCCGCCACGCAGCGGTACACTTCATCGCTCACCCCTTCGGCGGTGATGTGGGTCAGCGCTTCGGCGAAGGTCAGCGCAGCGCGCTCGCGGGCGCTGAACAGCGGCGACTCACGCCATACCGACAGATGATAAATGCGCAGCTCGCGTTCGCCGCCGATCTTCGCCTCTTTGGCGTGCATATCCAGACAGAACGTACAGCCGTTCAGCTGGGAAACGCGGATGTCTATCAGGTGCTTCAGGCCCGGCTCGATGGACGTTTTGCCAATGGCCATGCTCAGGTCGGACAGCGATTTAACCAGGGCTGGGGTAATTTTGTGATGGTTTACGCGGGTGCTCATTGTCGTTCCTCTTTTGTGCGGTAAGGATACTGCGATGGGGATAAACTACCCGAGTCATGACATAGTAAAAAGATACAAAACCATCGAAAAGAGGTAGGACATGAAGCCGGGCTATCACGAGATTTACTCCCGCTACCGGGACAACATCACCCGCGGCGTCCTGAAACCCGGCGACAAAGTGCCTGCCATTCGCGTGCTGGCGGAAGAGCTGAAGGTGGCGCGCAAAACCGTTGAAACGGCGTATGCCATTCTCACCGGCGAAGGCTATCTGGTGAGCCAGGGCGCGCGCGGCACGCGGGTAAACCCGGATTTAAACCTCACCGCTACCGAGGCCCCTGCGGGCGATGCGGTGACGGGCCAGCTTCCGCTCACGCTTGCCAGCCAGCGTGAACGGTCGGGCTTTTTGCGCCCCGGCATTCCGGCGCTGGACAGCTTCCCGTATAAGAAGTGGCTGCTGCTGGCAGGTCAGGCGGTGCGTGCCATGCGCCAGAAGGAGATGCTCAACCCGCCGGTGATGGGCTGGGCTCCCCTGCGCCAGGCGATCGCCAGCTACCTGAACATCTCGCGCGGGTTGTCGTGTACTGCCGACCAGGTGCTGATCACCAGCGGCTACAGCGGCAGCCTGCGCCTGATCCTCGATACGCTCGCCACCCACAAGGATAAAGTGGTGTTTGAAGATCCAGGCTATTTTATGGGCCAGCAGCTGCTGCGCCGGATCGTGACCCGCCTGCACACCGTGCCGGTCGATCGCGCGGGGATAGACACCGACTATCTGCTGCACCACCACGCCGACGCCCGCTTTGCCATTGTCACCCCGTCACACCAGAGCCCGCTGGCGGTGACGCTGTCGCTGCCGCGCAGGCAACAGCTGCTCGACTGGGCCGGACAAAACGAGGCGTGGATCATCGAAGATGACTACGACGGCGAGTTTCACTACACCCGCAAGGTACTGCCGTCGCTGAAAAGCCTCGATCGTCACGATCGGGTGATCTACATGGGCACCTTCAGTAAAACCGTGATGCCGTCGCTGCGCCTGGGCTATGTGGTGATGCCCGCCAGCACCGTATCGGCGTTTACCGACTGCGCCGACATGCTGGCCAGCGGCCAGCCGGTGCTGACGCAAAAGATCCTTACCGCCTTTCTCAACGACGGGCACTTCTTCCGCCATCTGAAAAAGATGCGCGCCCTGTATCAACAGCGACGCGACTGGATGATTGCCGCCCTGCACGAGGTGTACGGCGAGCGGTTCTTCACCGAGCAAAACGACGGCGGAATGCACATCGTGGCGTTTTTAACCAAGGGCAGCTGCGACCGGGAGATCGCCCACTGCTGGCAACAGCAGCAGCTGCAGGTGAATGCGCTATCGGCCTGGTATAGCGGCTCGGGCAAGCGCTACGGGCTGGTGATGGGGTACAACAATGTGCGGTCATACCAGGAGGCTGTGGCTCTGCTGGAAAGCGCGAAAGTGCAGACGCTGGCACTGTTAGGCTGAAAATGCCGGGTGGCGGCTGCGCCTGACCCGGCCTACAAAAAACGCAAGCGCAGCGCCACCGGGCGATACGCTACACATCAAATCGCGACAGCCCGACATCCTTGAGCTGTTCATCGCTCATGCCGTTCAGAATGCGGCGCGTGCGGTTGATGCGATACCATTTCATCACCCAGATAAACAGGGCAAACGGACGTCTGGCGCGGTTTTCGTTAAATTCCATGATGCTCTCCTCCGGTCTCAGTGGGGATATCATCATGGAAATCGGGGTCCGCAATACAGATTCAAAAACAACTTTTGTTTAACATACAGATCCGCTAAAACTGTATCTGAATGCCGTTTATCGCCGGCATCTGTACTGGTTTTTAGATCTGTATGGTGACAACAAAGGATACAGCATGACGCGCTATCAACATCTGGCCAATCTCCTGGCGGAACGTATCGAACAAGGGCTGTATCGCAGCGGGGAGCGTTTACCGTCGGTACGTGCGCTGAGCCAGGAACATGGCGTCAGCATCAGCACCATTCAGCAGGCCTACCAGATCCTCGAAAACTTACAGCTGATCATCCCCCAGCCGCGCTCCGGCTATTTTGTCTCTTCGCGCAAGGCGCAGCCGCCCGTTCCGGCAATGACCCGCCCGGTGCAGCGTCCGGTGGAGGTGACCCAGTGGGATGAGGTGATGATGCTGCTCGATGCCCGTGCCGATAAAGAGATGATCTCCTTTGGCGGCGGGTCGCCGGATCTTAACCAGCCGAGCCTGAAACCGCTGTGGCGTGAGATGAGCCGCATCGCCCAGCACAATCCCGGCGAGATGCTGAGCTACGACGTGCTGGAAGGACGGCTGGAACTGCGCGAGCAGATTGCCCGCCTGATGCTGGACGGCGGCGCGACGGTGGCGGCCAATGAGATTGTGATCACCAACGGCTGTCACGGCGCGCTGTCGCTGGCGCTGCTGTCGGTGTGCCAGCCGGGAGATATCGTGGCGGTGGAATCGCCGTCGTTTCACGGCACCATGCAGATGCTGCGCGGGTTTAACATCAAAGCCATTGAAATCCCGACCGATCCGCAAACCGGGATCAGCATCGAAGCGCTGGAGCTGGCGCTGGAACAGTGGCCGATTAAAGCCGTGATCCTGGTGCCCAACTGCAATAACCCGCTCGGGTTTATCATGCCGGAAGCGCGTAAACGTCAGGTGCTGGCGCTGGCCCAGCGACACGATATCGTGATCGTCGAGGATGATATTTACGGCGAGCTGGCGGCTGAGTACCCGCGTCCGCGCACCATTCACTCGTTTGATATCGACGGGCGCGTGCTGCTGTGCAGTTCGTTTACCAAAACCGTGGCACCGGGGCTGCGCGTGGGCTGGATTGTGCCGGGGCGCTATTACGACCGGGTGATGCACATGAAATATGCCGCAGGCGGGTTTAACGTGCCGGGCACGCAGATGGCGGTGGCGGCGTTTATCCGCAACGGACATTACCATCGCCACGTGCGCAGAATGCGCCAGATTTATCAGCTGAATATGGAACGCTATACCTGCTGGGTACGGCAGTATTTCCCGGCGGAGATTTGCGTCACGCGGCCGCAGGGCAGTTTTTTGCTGTGGGTGGAGTTACCGGAGCAGGTGGATATGGTGTGCGTCAGCAAGCAGCTGTGCCAGCTGAAGATTCAGGCGGCGGCCGGATCGCTGTTTTCGGCTTCGGGCAAGTATCGCAACTGTTTACGCATTAACGTCGCCCTGCCGCCTAACGAGAAGAATCGCGAGGCGTTGAAGAAGATGGGCGAGGCGATTCATATTGCGATGGAGGCGTAGTACGGCATGATGCCTACGGTTTTCTCCCTCTCCCTGTGGGAGAGGGCCGGGGTGAGGGCATCAGGCCGCACAAGGTTACCTAATCAGAACTTCCACGACACGCTGCCAACAATGCTGCGCTCGGCACCAAAGTAGCAGTACGACAGTGAGTTACAGGCCGCCACGTAGCTTTCATCCGTCAGGTTGTTGACGTTCAGCTGGGCACTCACGCCCGTCAGTCCGACCTTCGACAGGTCATAACCCACCGCCAGATCCACCAGCGTATACGACGGCAGCGTGTGGGTGTTCAGACGATCGCTGGTCACGCCGTTGACGTAACGCACGCCGGATCCCACCGTCAGGCCATCAAGCGGGCCGGTTTTGACGTCATAGCTCAGCCAGGTGCTGGCCATATTCCGCGGGGCATACACTGCACGTTTGCCCTGCTCCTCCGGGCTGCTCTTCTTGTAGCGGATATCGGTGTAGGTATAGGCCGCCTGCACGCGCAGGCTGTCGGTCAGTTGCCCTACCGCTTCCAGCTCCACCCCTTCGGATTCGATTTCACCGATGGAACGGTACGGATCGGTCGGCTCCTCTTTGGTGGCGATGTTGGTCTGGTTGATGCGGAACACCGAGGCGCTGAACTGGCTGTTCATCCCTTCCGGCTCAATCTTCACGCCCGCTTCCCACTGCTTGCCTTCCATCGGATCCAGCAGATCGCCGTTGGCATCGGCAAAGCTGGTCGGGGTGAAGGCGGTGGAGTAGCTGATGTACGGCGCAATCCCGTTGTCGAACAGGTACAACAGCGCTGCACGGCTGCTGAAGTTGTTCTTATCCAGATCGCTGCGTGAATTGTTGAGTTTGTCGATATTCGACACGCTCACCTGGTCGTAACGTCCGCCGAGCGTCAGACGCCAGCGGTCCAGCGAGAGCTGATCCTGCAGGTAGTAGCCGGTCTGACGCAGCTTGTGCTTCTCCTGGCTGTACATGGTGATGTAATCCGGCTGCGCGCCGTACACCGGGTTGAAGGCATTGATCGGCGGGAAGCCGCCGTAGTAGCCGGTGGTGTCGTTGCTGCGATCCTGATAATCGAGGCCAATCAGCACCCGGTGGTTCACCGGCCCGGTGTCAAAGCTGCCGTCGATCTGGTTATCGAGGGTGATGGCGTCCATCTTCTCGTCAGAGCCGGAATAGCCGCGGTTAAGCTCGGTGGCGTTCAGCCAGCCTGCGGCATACACCTGATTCAGCTCCACGTCGGTGTGCAGATAGCGCAGCTTCTGACGCACTGCCCAGCCGCTGTCGAACTGGTGCTCAATGTTGTAGCCGACCATGTTCTCGCGACGATCGTACTTGTCGTAATCGTCCTCGCCTTCGAAGAAGGTGTCAGAGATTCGTTGCCCGTCATGCGGAACCACCGTGCCATCGTACGGTAGGCCGGAGTGGCTGCCGCCCTCGGGATCGCGGTGCAGATAGGCCATCAGATCGAGGCGCGTGTTATCGGTGATGCGCCAGGTCAGGCTCGGCATCAGGGCGTAACGTTCCTCTTTCAGAGGATCGAACTGGGAATCCGCATAGCGGGTCATGCCGCTCAGGCGGGCCGCCACGCGGTCGTTATCGTCCAGCGGGCCGGTAAAGTCGAACATCGCCCCGCGCTGCTCGTTATTCCCGGCGAACAGTTTGATTTCACCGCCCGCATCGAACGACGGTTTACGCGAGGTGAGCGCCACAATCCCGCCCGGGGAGGAGCGGCCATACAGCACCGAGGCCGGGCCGCGCACCACTTCGATATTGTCGAGGAACCAGGGATCGACCACCAGCGAGCTGTGGGAGTTGGTGTCGCCCATCATCTTCAGGCCGTCGAGATAGACGTTGTCCAGGCTGCCGTCGGAGAAGCCGCGCAGCACGATGTAGTCAAAGCGGTTAGAGGCACCAATCTGGTTGCTGTAGACGCCCGGGGTGTAGCTCACCGCCTGACGGACGCTGGTGGCGCCCTGCTCTTCAAACTGCTCACGGGTGACAATCGACACCGCCTGCGGGGTCTCGATATCCGGCGTCGCCAGCTTGGTGGCCCCGCTCTGCATCTGCGAGGTGACCACGACGGTCTCCGTTTTCGGCGTATCCTGCGCCAGTACAGGGAACGCAACGCTCCCGGTAACCCATCCCACCAGCAGTGCCAGCCGCGATTTAGCGAACATGAAAATCTCCAAAGGCATTTCTAATTGTTAATAAGAATTATTACCTTTTTCATTTCGAAGTTAGCTATGCGCGCCGCCAGAGTACGTATGCGCAATGCCAAACCGCACGCAAGGGGTTGGCGATCGGGGAGAAAGGGGGTTAGCGCCCGGTGCGAACCGTGCCGGGACAGACGCCGTAGCGACGGCGAAACGCGGTGGCAAAATTGGTGGCGTGCTGATAGCCCGACATCCAGGCGGCCTGCTGAACGCTGTGGCCTTCCAGCAGATAGCGGCGCGCCAGCCCGAGACGGCAGTCGCGCAGGTAGTCGAACACCGTGCAGCCGTAGGTCTGGCGGAACTTGCTGCGCAGGCTGCTGGGGCTCATCGCCGCCTGGGCAGCAAGCTGGGCGAGGGTGTAATCCTGCTCCGGTGCCTGTTCCAGTAAATGGCGGATCTGCTGAAGCCGGGCCTGCTCGCTGCCTGACGCACGCCCCAGCGCCGCCCCCTGCTGCTCGCGCAGGTGCAGACCGTGGCCGAGCAGCTGGTACATCACCCCTTCCAGCAGCAGCTGGCGCGATAAGCTGCTGCGCTCGCGCTGCCGGGCGTGCTGAATACCGGCCAGCACGAAGTCCGGCACCTGCCAGACAAAGGTCGGTGCCTTGAGACTCTCCCACTGCTCCAGCAGCGAGGCGAGCAGACTTTCCCGGCGGGCATCGTTGGGGTAAACGCCAAAAGAGAGGGTGCGCAAGGCGATATTCGCATCATGACGGGCTGACATCGCCTGCTGCTCGCTCAGCCTGGCGCTGAAGGCCATCCCGGGGCGCACCGAATACACTTCGCCGCTCAGGGTCAGGGTTACGCAGCCTTCCAGCACCACCAGTACATACAGCGGGCTGCTGTGGCGGGAGGTGGTTTCGTAAGGTTGCAGGACGCGTACATCAGAATGGGTTAAAGAAATGCCGGACGGCAGGGTCATCTCTTCCACATCGCCGTGCAGCACGGGGCTGGTGGTGGCGCAGGCATCCGTCAGCAGCGGGAAGCGGTAGTCAATGCCGTATCGCTCACCAAATACCTTAAAATCTGCAACGAAAAAGGTCTTTTTCGTCGCCGTGGCCGGATCGTGGAGCGTTGTGTTGGACATACCTGCGCCTGGAGGAAAGAGAATAAAAAGAAAACAGTATCACTCCTTCAACGCGGCGGCAATGCAGGCAATTTTCACCCTGGTGTTAACACTATTACGCTCCGGCACCCTGCCAGAGCGTAAATATCACAACGTTGTTTCTGCGGTTATTACACTTATTACCAGTCGGCTGTCGCCTCTTCATGATTCTTGTTCAGAATCACTTTATTACCGTCGACGTTATCGACCCATTCCAGCGGAATATAGTGGTGTTCCCCACCCGCTGCCGGATCGCTTTTCGCCAGCTTGATGCGTGTGCCATCGAGATGGTCCACAACGCCTACGTGCGTACCGCAGCTCGCGACAACCTCAGCATGATCCTTGATTTCACTGTTATTTACCATTATCAATTCTCCTCAAAAGGTTATTTGGCTTGTCACACGAAATTAACTGTAGTCTAAAAAATGCGTATTAATCACCTCATTAGCATTTCGAAACATTATTGATTTAACGGCATTTAAGGACTACCTGAAAATAATCAGGCGGATAGCAAGCGAGATATAAGAACAGGACGATTTATATTTTACCGCCGTTATTATGCATCATAATTATCTTCACGCACTCAACGTGGAGGCATATATGGTAAGTGAAGATAATCGAACTGAAATATCCCTGGCTCTTGGCGAAGCGGTGTTAGAAGTCGTGCAAAAAGGCCAGGAAGTGTCGAGAGAAAATCTGGCACGGGCCATGAAAAGTAAAGCCGAGCGAGAAAAGGATGACGAGCGCCTTCTTGATTACTGGAAAGCCTGTCATATCCTTGCGGCGTAAAAGCGGCGGCGCGGGGCTTGCGCCCTGCGCCGCCTGTTCGGTTACTCGTCGAAGAACCAGTAGCCTTGGTTAATCAGCCCGGTCAGCTCTTCCACAAACGCCGGGTTTTGCAGCGCAGCGCCGAGTTCGGCCTGGCCCAGTTCCGTATAGCGGCACAGGGCATCAGCACCGTTCGCATCCGCCGTCTCGAGCTGTTCGCTGTTGATAAAGAAGCTGCCGCCGATGTTCAGCACCCGCAGCCCGCTCAGACGGGTCAGCGTTTCGCCTCCCAGCAGCGCATCGAGCACCTCTTCCGGGGCATATTCCGGCTCGGCAGGGGCGACATCCAGCTCGTGGCGCGGCGTGGAAATAAAGCTGCCAAACCATTTCTTAAAATCTTCCGGCTGGCTGATCATCTCGATCATCATCGTGCGCAGACGATCCAGCTCGTACTCTTCCACGCGGCCTGGGTGCTCGCGACAGGTCAGATCCGGATCGCTGTAGTGCTCGCTTCCCAGATCGTTTTCCAGCGCGTAGTCGGCAAAGCTGCTGATCAGATCCCGGCCGTTCGGCCCGCGGAAGCCCACCGAGTAGTTGAGCGCCGTTTCGTGCGTAAAGCCGTCGTGCGGGAATCCAGGCGGGATATACAGGATATCGCCCGGGGCCAGATCTTCATCAATGATCGGCTCGAACGGATCGACGTGCAGCAGCGCCGGATGCGGACAGAACTGACGCATCGGCAGCTTGTCACCCACGCGCCAGCGACGGCTGCCCATCCCCTGGATGATAAACACGTCGTACTGATCGATATGCGGGCCCACGCCGCCGCCCGGCACCGAGAAGGAGATCATCAGATCGTCCAGACGCCAGTCCGGCAACACGCGGAACGGACGCACCAGCTCGGCCGCAGGCGCATGCCAGTGGTTAACCGCCTGCGCCAGCAGTGACCAGCCGGTTTCACCCAGGTTGTCGAAGTGTTCGAACGGACCGTTGCTGGCCTGCCATTTGCCCTCTTTATGGCTGACCAGGCGACTGTCCACTTCCGGCTCCATCGCCAGCCCTGCCAGCTCATCCGGGCTGATTGGATCGATAAAATTCGGCAGTGCGTTTTTTAAAACGACCGGTTTTTTTTGCCAGTATTTTTCTAAAAATTCCGGCCAGTTCAGGTTGAGTTGATACGCCATGGGTAGCACCAGTGAGAAGACAAACGGGCCTGATTATAGAAAGAGACGCCGACGCATTGCCTTGTCGTGGGTCAAGCGGCGATGAAAACCCGCCGCATTAAGCCATTCGCATGACACGCCCTGACAGTTTCACGCTTTATCGTGAGCGCCAGATTAACCGCGACCGATATCGTTAACCCTAAGAGCGTGTTGTTATGAGGCCTGCGATGAGCCCTTTTACTGAACTACCCGTTTCCGGCAGTGTGAATACCCTGATGGGGGTGTGTACGCGCAAAGAGAGTCCGTCCGTTTTCGCCCCCGTTGCCGACGCGCTGCCGGCGGGGAGTTACGTCAGCGTGCAGGCAGCGGTGCTGGGCGATGCGGTGCAGGGCAATCCCCACTGGTACCGGATAGATGACGATACGTTTATCTGGGCGGGCGCCTGTACCCGCATCGACCCCTACCCCGCGTTTCCTGAAAACACCCGAATCAACTGGACGGCGGTGGTGTTTGAGGTGCGTTAGCGCCTCACTTGTCAGGCACTGACAATCCGCACATCCTGCGCGGCGAACGCGGCAATCACTTCATTATCCAGGCTCGCCTCCACCACCAGCACGTCGATGTCGCGGCTTTTCGCCACCACGAAGCGCGCCACGCCGGGGATTTTGTCGGTGGTCAGCGCCACGATGGTCTGGCTGCTCTGGCCGATCACCGCTTTCTTGAACTCGCAGTCGGCAAAGTCGAACCCGGTCAGCCCCATGCCGGGATCCATCGCGCAGCCGCCGATAAACGCCTGATCGAAAATAATCCCTTGGATCTGACTGGCCGCCGTCGCGCCCACCGTGCCGCCGGATGTGCGCTGGAGCTGCCCCCCGGTAATGATCACATCACAAAGCGGATGGCGCAGCAGCTCGGCGGCAATCGCCGGGGAATTGGTGACCACCGTGACGGCCAGTTCCGCTGGCAGAGCCTTCGCCAACGCCAGGTTGGTGGTGCCGGTATCGATAAAAATACAGCTGCCGGATGTGATCAGGGTTGCCGCTTTCTGCGCGATCGTGACTTTTTTTGCGTGATTTTTTTGCTCACGGCTCACGAAATTGCCCGCATCGGCCAGCTGCAGCACCGCGCCACCGTAGACCTTTTTGCAAAATCCCTCTTTGCTAAGCTCATGTAAATCACGGCGAATGGTGTGTTCGGAGACCTGCATCTGGGTCGCCAGTTCGGCGCAGACCACTCTGCCATTCTCCTGAAGGATCTGGCGGATCAGGGCTTGTCGCTGGTCCGGGAAAGCTGCATAATCGAGCATAATTAATCTTCTCTGGAACTGAATCGAGCATCAATGCGCATAATGTTGCATGACGGCTCACTCTGTCAAATCCTGCAGCCAAAACGGGAGCGTCATAATGCAGCGCTATGATCCACACCATCCGCAGGTGGTCGCCAGTCAACCTGATGACGGGTTCTGGTTTGAACCTGTCACCCACGGCGACCGCGCCCGGGAAACCGTTCAGCGGGAAGAGCTGTGCTCCCTGACTCCCGTTCATGCCCAGCCGGGCGAATACCGCCAACGTAAGGACGTACGATGACCGCTTTCACCGCCAGCGCCGGACAGCGCCTCTCAACCCGGATCATCTTTTTTATCGCCGGATTTGTTACCGCGATCTGGGCGGTGATCGTGCCGTTCGCCAAGGCCAACACCGGGGTGAATGAAGCCACCCTCGGCTCGCTGCTGCTGTGCCTGGGGATGGGGGCGCTGATCGCCATGCCGCTCACCGGGATGCTGACCAGCCGCTACGGCTGTCGCCGGGTGATCCTGGTGGCGATGGCGATCGTGATGCTCACCACCCCGCTGCTGGCGACGATCCCGGATCCGCGCCTGCTGGCCGCCGTGCTGCTGCTGTTTGGCGTCGGCGTGGGGGTGACGGACTGCGCCATGAACATTCAGGCGATTATTGTCGAGCGCGGATCGTCCACGCCGGTGATGTCCGGTTTTCACGGCATGTACAGCGTGGGCGGGATCGCGGGCGCGGGGGCGATGACCCTGCTGCTGACCCTGGGCACTAGCGCATTTACCGCCAGCCTGATCCTGACTCTGAGCGTAGCCGTGATGCTGGCATTAAGCCTGAAAGGGCTGCTGCCGTGGGCCAACCCGGCATCCGGTCCGGCATTTGCCATCCCGCGCGGCGTGGTACTGCTGATTGGTGCCATCTGTTTTGCGGTGTTCCTCGCCGAAGGCACGGTGCTGGACTGGAGCGCAGTGTTCCTGACCGAGGTGCGCGGCGTGCCGGAGTCGCTCGGCGGGCTGGGCTTTACCTGCTTTGCGGTGGCGATGACCCTGTTCCGCCTGACCGGGGATAAGCTGATTGCCCGCACCGGCGCCCTGCGCGCGGTGGTAGGTGGCGCGATTATTGCCGCCCTCGGCTTTGCGCTGGTGACGTTTGTCCCGGTGTGGTACCTGTCGCTGCTGGGCTACGTGCTGGTGGGAGCCGGTTGCGCCAATATCGTGCCGGTGATGTTCTCCGCCGTCGGCCGCCAGACCCACATGCCGCAGGCGGTTGCCGTTCCGGCGATCACCACCCTGGGCTATCTCGGGGTGCTCGCCGGGCCCGCCATTATCGGCTACGTGGCCCATGCCACCTCATTAACGCAGGCGTTTATCGTCATTATGGTGCTGATGCTGATCGTCGCGGCGCTGTCCGTGACGGTGACCGCAGGCCAGCACGCACACAGCGAGGGTTAATATGAATATTGCACATGTCGCACTCTGGACCCGTCACCTGGACGCCCAGGTTCAGTTCTGGCAGACGGTTTTTGGCGGGCAACGTAACGAACGCTATCTCAGCAAAAACCGCCCGGGGTTTGAATCGCACTTTATTACGCTCACCGACGGGCCGACCATCGAGCTGATGACCGTTCCGGACCTGCCCGACGCCCCGCCACACCCGGAGTTTGTCGGCTGGGCGCATATCGCATTGAATGTCGGCAGCAAAGCCGAGGTGGACCGGATGGCGGAGCAAGCGCGCTCAAATGATACGTTACTGAGCGCCCCGCGCATGACCGGTGACGGATTTTATGAAGCCGTGATTGCGGATCCGGACGGCAACCGGATTGAGCTGGTGGGAGAGTAATCTCCCATCGCATCGCCCTACTGAATACGCCTGGAAAACAAAAGCCCGCAATGCGGGCTTTTCGTTTATTTCGTTTGTTGCGATTTTCGTTTATTTCGATTAAAGTTCGCTATGAAAACTGAAACTCGACACTGACTGGAATACTGAAATGACAAACTCACTTCTGAACAGCCTTACATTACCGGCTCCCAAGGAGATTGAGGCGGCTGTACGCGGACAAAGGGAGCTTGCTACGTTCCTGTCTACCAAACATGAAACGCAAAAAATTGCGATTCAGGATGCACACGATGTGACTCATCAAATAGAGCTGCCAACATCTTCACTGACGCTCCTGATGAGCATCCTGGGTGAACTGGCTGCGGGTAATGCCGTCCAGGTTGTGCCCGTGCATGCCGAATTGACGACGCAGGAAGCTGCCAACATTCTGAACGTTTCTCGCCCACATATGGTGAAACTTCTGGAGGAAGGCAAACTACCTTTCCATAAAACTGGCCGTCATCGTCGTATTCTTTTCGCAGACCTGATGAAGTACAAAGATCAGCGGGATGCAGAAAGCATACAAGCACTTCGCGAGCTGGCGGAACAAAGTCAGGAGCTTGGCTTTTATTCATGACACACTCACCTTATCCCGTCGTTCTTGATGCCTGCGTACTATACCCATCAATGCTGCGGGACCTTCTCATGCACCTTGGGAAGACAGGCTTATATCAGCCCAAATGGACAACTCAAATACACGATGAATGGCAGCGAAATCTGCTTATCAACCGCCCTGATATCACGGCAGATCAGTTGAAGCGCACAGAAACGCTCATGAATAAAGCCTTCGGCGACGCCTGCATATCAGGATATGAGAGCATTATTGATGGCCTGAGCCTGCCAGATCAGGATGACAGACATGTGCTGGCCGCTGCTATTCGTTCGGATTCAGAAGTGATTGTGACCTATAATCTTGCCGATTTCCCAGGCGGAAACCTCGCTGAATTTGATATCGAAGCGCTTCATCCAGATGAGTTCCTGTCGGATCTTTTCGACCTGAACCACGCGCTGGTTCTTGAGGCGGTGAGAATGCAGCGATCGCACCTGCGTAACCCTCCCCTTACCCCAGACCAATTTTTGCAATGCCTGCTGCAGCTGGGCTTGCCGAAAACAGTGACTGAGCTGGAAAAATATTGGTTGATGATTTAGCCCTTTCTCTGGCAGGCGCTTGAACCCGCTTTTTTCAGAGTCAGAAAGCAGCGTCTGAACTACGCTTACTCGATGTGAAAAGCGGTTTTGAAAACTCTTTCATCGCTTTCATACGGTTATCATATTGTTAAATGATAATGAGAACTAATGTGTTAGAGTAGTTACGTTCGAAAGCTGCCACCATAACCGTTTGAACAGTAGGGGGTAGTTTTTACGCTGAGCGAAAATCCTCTCATCTCTGTCAGGCTGAATCATTGGGGCTATTAATGGAACACATTGTCTACGTCGTTGATGATGATCACGCTGTCAGGCGGTCCGTTATCGGGCTGCTGGAGTCCGCCGGGCTGAACGCCCTCGACTTTTCCTCGGCAGAATCTTTTCTGCAGCACACCTTTGAAGACGTGCCCTCCTGCGTGATCCTTGATATGCAAATGCCCACCATCAGCGGGTTTGAGGTGGCGGATACCCTGAAGGCCAGCGGGCGCGAGATCCCGATTATCTATCTCACCGGGCACGGCACGATCCCGATGTCGGTGAAGGCGATCAAAGGCGGCGCGTACGAGTTCCTCACCAAACCGGTGGCGTCGAACGATCTGATCGACTCGATCGGTGCCGCGCTGAAGCTGGCGGAAGAGAACGCCCTGCAGCTGCGGGAGCAGTACGCCCTGAAGCAGCGCCATCTCTCCCTGACCCCGCGTGAGCAGCAGGTGCTGCAGCTGGCGATCAGCGGCCTGCTGAACAAGCAGATCGCCGCCGAGCTGGGGGTCAGCGAAATCACGGTAAAAGTGCATCGCCGACGGGTGATGGACAAGATGCAGGCCCGCTCGCTGGCGGACCTGGTCAGGGCCGCCGAGCGCCTGACCCGCAGCCAGCCGTCAGAGTGATGTCTCGTCGTCTGCCGCCAGCGGCAGCGTAAAGGCAAAAACAGAGCCGTGCGGCGTGCGGTTACGGGCCGTCAGCTTGCCCCTGTGGCGCTCGATAATGCTGTAGCTGATGGTCAGTCCCACCCCCATCCCCTGGGCTTTGGTGGAGTAGAACGAGTCAAATATCCGCTCGGTTAACCCCGGTTCGATACCGGTGCCGCTGTCGGCAATTTCAAATGTTACCCCTCCCCCCTCCGGGTTCGACGTCGACAGCACCAGGCTGCCGGGACGGTCCTTGATCTCGGCCATCGCCTCCACGGCGTTCATCACCAGGTTCAGCAGCACCTGTTGGATCTGCACGCTGTCGCCCACGATCGTGCTGTTTTCCGCCGCCAGGGCCCAGGTCACGCTGATGCGCCGCTGCTCCAGCTCGCTGCGCGACAGGGTGATAATGTGGCGCACCAGATAGTGCAGATCGATGCGGGTAAAGGCCGGATCCTGTTTGCGGGTGAGGGATTGCAGGCTGCGGATGATCTCCCCTGCTCGCTCGCCCTCGGAGACGATCTCCTCCAGCCCGGCCTGGGCCTTATCCAGCCGGGCCGGGTCGCGGTTGAGCCAGCGCAGGCTGGCCCCGGCGTTGGCGACGATCGACATCAGCGGCTGGTTGATCTCGTGGGCGATCGACGAGGTGAGCTGCCCGACGGTGGTAGCGCGCGAGACGCGGGCTAGCTCGGCCTGCGCCACCCGCATCGCGTCTTCGGCCATCCGCTGGGTGGTGATGTCGGTGATGATGCCGTAATACTCATTCACTTCGCGCCCTACCCCGACCGGATCGCCAATCCCCAGAATGGTGCGGATGGCGCCGTCGGCGCGGATAATGCGGAACTCGGCGCGCATGGTCAGGCCGTCGCGCACGCTCTCGGTCACCAGGGTGCTGATGCGCGGATAATCATCCTGATGCACAAACGTCAGAAACTCCGCCATCGAGATCATCTTCTGCTTCTCGGGCAGGCCGAGGATCCGCGCGTACTCCTCGGACATAAACATCAGATCCTGCTGCAGCTCCCAGCGCCAGCTTCCGGTGTGGCTGATCTGCTCCCCCAGCATCAGCGAGGTCTGGCTGGCCCGCAGCTCTTTCTCGACCCGGCGGCGCTGAAGGTTCTCTTCCAGCAGTTCGGCATACAGCCGGGCGGTCTCCAGCGAGATGGCGGCGTGCGCCCCCAGCAGGCTCACCACCCGGGAATGTTCCACGGTAAAGACTTCCGGCATCAGGCGATTTTCCAGATACAACACCCCCACCAGCCGCGCCTGCTTGAACATCGGCACGCACATCACCGCCGCGCCGGAGGTCACCAGATAGGGATCCTGGCTGAAGGGGTGAAACTCCTCCGGTTTGCCGGTGTGGATCTCCTGCCCGGTGCGGATCAACGCCGCCAGCACCGTCAGCGGCATGTCGGTCGCCATCGGCACCTCTTTCATGATCCGCACCTGCACCCCGTCGGTGGTGGTGCTGGCGCTGGCCTCGATCTCCGGAATATTGTTGTCGCTGACGCGGATCAGCAAGCCCCGCTGCGCCCCGGCCCGCTCCAGCAGAATGGTCATCAGGGTTTCGATCAGGCGTTCAAGGTTGATCTCTTCCGACAGCGCCCGCGAGGCTTTGATCACGCTTTGCAGGTCGCGGATCTCCTCGTTACGCGCAAAGGCCACCGTGTCCCAGGCATTGGCCTGGCCGGGTGCCAGCAGATAAGGGAAGTCCCGCTCCAGCTGGCGCACTTTCGACTGCGCACCGGAGCGTCCCCAGGCGGTCATCGCCCCGCGGAAGTGGGCATCGGCGGCGGTGGTGTAGCCGCAGACGTGGGCAAAGCGCCCGGCCAGCTCGTGGGCGAGGGCGTTAAACGGATTAAAGCCCCCTTCGCGCGACAGACGCACGGCCTTCTCATACTGCTCGAGGGCGATGCTGTTCATCCCGTCCAGGCGCACGATCTCGGCGTAAATCAGCGCCTCTTTGTCGGCAAAGGTGCCGGGATTGATCCGCGCCCAGAGGGCGATTTTATCGTAATGGCGGTGGATCTGACGGCGCAGATCGGCGGAAAACGTCTCCGGGGTCAGCTGCTGGGACAGCGCCAGCGCGCTGTAAAGATGGTAATCCAGCTGATGGATATGCCCGGGTGCAGACCACGCAAAGCGCCCGGCCTGCTCGAGGTTCTCGGCTGCCTGCGGGTACTCGCCGCAGGCGAAGTGCGCCATCCCACGATACAGCCAGAACCAGAACTGCAGGGTCGAGAGCTGCTCGCGGGCCTGCTCTGTCGCGTCAGGCAGCAGCGATTCCGGCAGCACCGCGCGGGCGCTCCAGCTGCCATTCGCCGGGGTGCGCAGATGTTCCACATAGTGGCGCTGGATCAGCAGGATCGCTTCCACATTCTGAAAATGGGTTTTACGCACAAAGGCCAGCCCGCGCTCGATGCTGGTGAGCACCCCGTCAAGATGATCGCCCCGGGTGAGGAAGTTGATCACCTGATGGCAGACGGCAAAGCAGGCCACCGTCATGTCCCCGTGGGTGACGGCCGAGGTGAAGCAGGCTTTGGCGCATTCGATGGTGTAGCCCAGCGGCTGGGTCCAGACGCTGAGCTGGTCCAGCGGCAGCAGGGTTTTGGCTTCAAAGGCATCGTAGCCGTGGCGGTTCACCAGCTCCCGCGCCAGGGTGCCGTACTGAAAGCCCAGCCGGTACTCGGCGTAGCGGTGGCCAATCAGCACCCCAAACCACGCCATCGCCGACGTAGACGCCCCGGTAATGCCGTGATCCAGCGTCAGGTGCATCATCCGGCACAGCAGAATGAAGTGCAGGCGCGAGCGGGTAAAGCTGGCGAACAGGCTGGCGCTGTTCAGCAGGTTCATTACCGCCTCTGTCTCAGGGTCGGTCATCCGCGGCAGCCGGGCAAAATGGCCCTGCGGGTTGTCGCCAACGCGGTTGCACAGGCTCTGCCAGGCCTCGTCGCACTCGGCTGAATCGGGGTCGCGGCTGACTTGGATACCAAATACCGCCAGCCAGCTCAGGGCCGCCTCCAGCGCCAGCCGGTTGTCGGACTGGCGCAGATAGACTTCGGCCAGCAGGTTGGCCGCCAGCGCTTTCTCCGCCAGCCCGCCGGCGGAGCCGAGAATGCGGTCGCACAGCCTGCGGGTGCTCTCAAGGTTACCCAGCGCGAACTCACATCCGGCCTCTTCGCTGTCGAGCGTAAAATCGCTGGCACCTTCCGTCGCTAAACCAGCGTTGCCCAATGCGCGGGCGGTCTGGATATAGCTCAGGGCCGAGGGGTAATCTCCCGAGCGGCGGGCCCGCCGGGCCGCCAGCAGGCTCAGCTCGCGGAACATCTGCCGCTGGGGCGCAGGCTGAATACAGTCCAGCGCCGCCGTGACGTGATGCACGGCGCGAAACAGGATCTCGTTGCCCGCCGCCTGGCGCGCCGACTCCGCCAGCAGGCTGGCGGTGGTCAGGTGCAGACGGCTTTTCTCGGCGCTATCCAGCAGGGCAAAGGCCGCCTCCTGCACCCGGTCGTGGGTAAAGGCGTAGCCGTCGGCGCTGAGGGTAATCAGCTGCGCCGTCACCGCCGGATGCAGGGCATAGCGGATCTCTGCCACCGACATTCCCATCACCCGGCAGACCATCTCCAGCTCGCCGCTGCCGCCCAGACAGGCGATGCTGCCCAGCAGCCGACGGGTATCGTCCGGCATCTCTTCCAGCTGCTGCAGCACCAGGGTGACCACGTTTTCGGTGTAATGCCGGGTGCGGATAGCGTGCAAATCGTAGCACCACTTATCCTGATATTTGTTGTGCGTTACCAGCCCGTCATCGACGATCCGGCGAAAGAACTCATGCACAAACAGCGGGTTGCCCCCGGTCTTTTGATGGATAAGCTCGGCCAGATCGGCGGTGCTGGCCGAGCGGGTATGGAAGATATTCGCCAGCCAGCGCGACACCGCCTTCACCGACAGCGCCTCCGGGCGCAGCTCGGTGGTATTGCGCGAGGCCCGGTGCAGACTTGCCAGCTGCTGTTGCAGGGCGTTGTCCGACAGCGAGCTGGCATCCCGGTGCGCCACCACCATCAGCAGCGGCACGTTGCTGGCATTAATGAGCAGGTATTCCAGAATTTGCAGGCTGGCGGCATCGATCCAGTGGATATCATCCAGCAGCAGCACCAGCGGGCAGCCCGCGCTGGCCAGGGTATTCACCAGCGCCAGCACCATGTGGCTGAAGCGCGCCCGGGCATCGATGGCAAAGGTATCGCTGGCGAAGCGCGGTTTGCTATCCAGCAGCAGGCGCAGCTCCGGCACCAGGCTGACGGCCAACGCTTCGTAACCCTCCAGCTCGCGCGACAGGCGGACTTTCCACTGGGCCACCTCCTCTGCCGACAGCCCCAGCAGGTGCAGGACCAGGCTGCGAAACGCCGAGGTCAGTGCCGCATAGGGCAGCGTGGGGGAAAACTGATCCACCTTGCTCACCGCCAGCAGCGCGTTGCGCTGCTGCAACGCTTTCAGCCCCGAGGCGATAAGCGACGATTTGCCAATCCCCGACGGGCCGCTGATCGCCACCAGGCAAGCGATGGCATCGCGGCTCACCCGATCAAAGGCGTGGAGCAGCTCCCCCGCCTGCGGATGGGCGGTGTAAAGCGTGTCGGTCAGATGAAACGCGGGGGAGCGATCCTGCAATCCGGGAGTAAAGGCGGCGATATCGCCTCCGTCGCTCAGCGTGGCCTGACAGCGGCGCAGATCGGCGATCAGCCCATCCACCGTCTGGTAGCGGTGCTCGGGTTTTTTCGCCAGCAGCTTGAGGACCATCGCCGACAGCATCGCGGGCACGCCGGGGCACACCGCACCGGGGGCGCGCGGTTCAGAGGCGATATGGTAATGCGCCCATTTCCCCTGATCCTCACCGCCCAGCTCAAACGGCAGGCTGCCGGTGAGCAGTTCGTAAAACACCACCCCCAGGCTGTAGAGATCGCTGCGGTTGTCCACCGAACGGTGGGTGCGGGTGGTGTGTTCCGGCGACATGTACGCCGGGGTGCCGCCCACCAGCGGCATCGTCTGCAGAGCTTCCGGGGTGCCGGACGACAGGCCGAAGCCCCCCAGCCGACAGCTGTTGTCATCGTGGATAAAGATATTGCCAGGCTTGATATCCCCGTGCACCAGGTTGCGCAGATGCATCAGGCGCAGAGGCAGGCTGATGCGGATCGCCAGTTCAAGAAAGCTCGGGATACAGGCCAGCGGCGCGCCGACGATGCGGGTCAGCAGCACAAACGAAAAAGGGGCATACACCAGGGCAAAGCGCCCGTGGTACTGGGTGCTGGCGACCGGGCGGATCGCCCAGTCGTCGCTCAGGTATTCCCGCAGGGCAAACTCATTGCGCAGCAGACGCGTTGCGCTGGCCTCTTCTTCATCGCTCACCCCGGTGGCAATGATAAACGCCCCGCCGGAGCTGGGCAGGCGGGCATTCAGCCAGCACAGACTCCCCTCCTGTCCCAGCGGGGTAAAAATGACGTCTTCTTTAAGCACAAAAGCCCGCCCTTCGGATAAATGTCCGGGGGCGGGCCAGCGAGCAGGCAGCGATGGGTTGTTCATCCACGTTTCCTTATTTTTCTTCATTAATGGTTCTCGTGGGAATGAGTGTGACGGTGTCGTCAGGTGACGAGCGCGCGCTGAATGTGCGCCAGCAGCACATCGACATTAATCGGCTTGCGCAAAAAAGCCACTGCGCCGTTCTGAACAGCGTAGCGTTGGATGTTGTCATCCGCATGACCGGAGATAAAAATGAGTGGTGGCGGCGAGGGGGCAATGAGGTTCAGTTTGTCGAGCATCTCCAGCCCGTTCATCCCGCGCAGGCGGATATCGGCAATCACCAGCGCCACCTCGGAAAGCGCAGTGGGGTGGCTGAGAAACCCCTCCGCCGAGTCGAAGGCTTCCGTTGCGTATCCCTCTGACTGCAGCAGGTTGCTTAACCCGCTGCGGACAGAACGTTCATCATCAATGATGGCTATGCGCTGCGGCATGCTCTTGGTCCTCAAATGAATCGTGATTATCCCTCGCGCCCGTCGTCGGGACGGGATGGAGGCGGCGTGCCGCTGATTTTGGGTACGCATTCGTGACGAAACCACGTCAGCGTCAGCTGGCGGCTGAGCAGACGGCGGCCAATCGGGATCAGCTGTTCGCCCACCAGCATGCCAAACAGCCCCAACAGGGCGACCACCGGCGGCGCAGGCGAGTGTACAGTAATCGCGGCATAAATAACCCCTGCCAATAATCCACACAGCAGCGAGACAACCCAGGCCTTCATGATGAGACTCCGGTGGTGTGCGTGACGGGTGCCTGCTGCGCGGTGTCATCGGCATGCAGAAAATGGCGCGTCGCCTGTTCGCCCGCCAGCATGCCGAGCAGACCAATCAGCGCCAGCGCGGGCGGGGCCGGGGAACGGACTTTCAGCAGCGCGTACAGCAGGCCAATCAGCACGCCTGCCGCGAGGGAAATTAACCCTGTACTCATGATCAACTCCAGAGAGGTGAGCGACAGGCCGGATGAGGGCCCAGCCTGCCGCCGGGAACTTAGCGGGCCGGAACCGGCGCCAGGGTGTTGTGCTCGCTCTTCTGGCGAGACGGCGCGTCGTGCACCATGGTGTAGGCGTAATCGACGCCCATGCCGTAGGCACCGGAGTGCTCGCGCACGATATCCATCACCGCGTTGTAGGTCTCTTTGTGCGCCCAGTCACGCTGCCACTCCAGCAGCACCTGCTGCCAGGTCACCGGGACCACGCCCGCCTGGATCATGCGCTGCATCGCGAAGTCGTGGGCTTCTTTCGAGGTACCGCCGGAGGCATCTGCCACCATGTAGATCTCGTAGTCCCCTTCCAGCATGGCGCACAGAGCAAAGGTGTTGTTGCACACTTCCGTCCACAGACCGGAGACCACCACTTTCTTCTTGCCGTTGGCTTTCAGGGCGTCACGCACTTTCTGGTCATCCCAGGAGTTCATCGAGGTGCGCTCGAGAATGTCTTTCCCCGGGAAAACGTCCAGCAGTTCCGGGAAGGTGTTGCCCGAGAAGCTGGCGGTTTCAACGGTGGTGATGATGGTGGGAATGTTGAACACGCTGGCCGCTTTCGCCAGGCCCACTACGTTGTTTTTCAGCACCTGGCGATCGATAGACTGCACGCCAAACGCCATCTGCGGCTGCTGGTCGATAAAAATCATCTGACAATTATCAGGGGTGAGCACTTCGAGTTTTGCGGTTGTCATAAGGGTATCCAGTGGGGTTAACGTGAAAAACCCGTCGCCCAATGCGGCGACGATGTGTTCCCTGCATCCTAGGATTCCCCCTGGGTTTGCGTAATTATCTCTTTGTATAACTAACCTTTCGTATAGTTATACTTTGGTATACCTATCCCATTGTATAACTGGTTTTTTTTAGGAAGCGGTTCCAATAATCCTGACCAACCCCCTCTCAGTCAGGAGCAGTTATGACTTCCTCTGCTAAAGCAGATTTAATTCTGGTGAATGGCCAGTTTCATACCGTCGATCGTGAAAATCCCCTCGCCGAAGCGGTCGCCGTGCGCGACGGCAAATTCCTTGCCGTCGGCACCGTGGCCGACGTGATGCAGTATCACGACGACAGCACGAAAGTGGTCGATCTGAAAGGCCACACCGCCATTCCCGGTCTTAACGATTCGCACCTGCACCTGATCCGCGGCGGGCTGAACTACAACCTCGAACTGCGCTGGGAAGGCGTGCCTTCGCTGGCCGATGCCCTGCGGATGCTCAAAGAGCAGGCCCTGCGCACGCCGTCGCCCCAGTGGGTGCGGGTGGTGGGCGGCTGGAACGAGTTCCAGTTTGCCGAGCGCCGGATGCCGACCCTGGACGAGATCAACGCCGCCGCGCCGGATACCCCGGTGTTTATCCTGCACCTGTACGATCGCGCCCTGCTCAACCGCGCCGCGCTGAAGGTGGTGGGCTACACCAAAGAGACGCCAAACCCGCCGGGGGGCGAGATCCAGCGCGACGCCAACGGCAACCCGACCGGGATGCTGATTGCCCGTCCGAACGCGATGATCCTGTACGCCACCCTCGCCAAAGGGCCAAAACTGCCGCTGGAACAGCAGGTAAACTCCACCCGCCAGTTTATGCGCGAGCTGAACCGCCTCGGGCTGACCAGCGCCATCGATGCGGGCGGCGGCTTCCAGAACTACCCGGAAGACTACGAAGTGATCGCCGAGCTGCACGAGAAAAAGCAGATGACGCTCCGCATCGCCTATAACCTGTTTACCCAGCGCCCCGGCCACGAGCTGGAGGACTTCGAGAAGTGGACCGACATGCTCAAACCGGGCCAGGGAACCGACTTCTTCCGCCATAACGGCGCGGGCGAAATGTTAGTGTTCTCTGCCGCCGACTTTGAAGATTTCCTTGAGCCGCGCCCGGATCTGGCCCCCGGCATGGAGGACGAACTGGAGCGCGTGGTGCGCCATCTGGTCGAGCATCGCTGGCCGTTCCGCCTGCACGCCACCTATAACGAATCCATCACCCGGATGCTGAACGTCTTTGAGAAAGTGAACCGCGAGATCCCCTTCGACGGGCTGCACTGGTTCTTTGACCACGCCGAGACCGTCTCGCAGGCCAACATCGACCGCATCAAAGCCCTCGGCGGCGGTATTGCCGTGCAGCACCGGATGGCGTTCCAGGGCGAGTACTTCGCCGATCGCTACGGGATGGAAGCGGTTCGCCACACCCCGCCAGTGACTAAAATGCTGGAGACCGGCGTCCCGGTGGGCCTCGGCACCGACGCCACCCGCGTGGCGAGCTACAACCCGTGGACCGCGCTCTACTGGCTGGTGTCGGGCCGCACCGTGGGCGGAATGCAGATGTACGATCACAGCGCGCGTCTCGATCGCGACACCGCCCTGATGCTGTGGACCCAGGGCAGCGCGTGGTTCTCCAACGAACAGAAACAGAAAGGGCAGATTAAAATTGGCCAGCTCGCGGATCTGGCGGTGCTGAGCAAAGACTACTTCCGCGTCCCGGAAGAGGAGATCAAGGGCATCGAGTCGGTGCTGACGGTGGTGGACGGCGATATCGTCTACGCCGCAGGCAGCTTTGGCCCGCTGTCGCCGCCGGCGATCCCGGTCCTGCCTGACTGGTCGCCGGTCGCGAAAGTGCCAGGCCACTACCGCAGCGCCCCGCCACAGGCCACCCGGGTAGGCATGAGCGCCGTCCACCACTGCAGCGGCCCGTGCGGCGTGCACAACCACGGTCATGACTTTGCCCGCACGGCAGAGATGCCGGTGGCCGACGATAACGCCTTCTGGGGAGCGCTGGGCTGCAGCTGCTTTGCGTTTTAATCATGAACAACTCAACGCATCTCACCGCGCCTCGGATTGACCTGGGGCTGTTGTTCCTGCGCATCACCGGCAGCCTGCTGTTGCTGTACGTTCACGGCCTGCCGAAGTTGCTGCACTTCAGCGAAGAGCTGACCCGCATCGAGGATCCGTTTGGCTTCGGGCCGTACTTCAGCCTGATCCCGGCGATCGTGGCGGAAGTGCTCTGCCCGATCCTGATCCTGTGTGGCGTAGCGACCCGGCTGGCCTGCCTGCCAATCATCGCCGTGCTGCTGGTGGCGATGCTGGTGGTGCATCCTGGCTGGTCGATTGCCGAAGGTCAGTTTGGCTGGCTGCTGCTGATCATCTTCACGACGCTTGCGATCACCGGCCCCGGCGGCTGGCGGCTGCGCACGCGGGCCACGGAGCGCTTCGCATGACCCAGCTCAACGACGCTCATCTGCCTCCCGTCAGCGCCCCGGCGATCTCCACCTGGCAACCCCTGCGTCAGCGGGTTTTCCGCATGCTGTGGATTGCCACGGTGGTGTCGAACGTCGGCTCATGGATGAGCGATGTCGGCGTTAACTGGAGCATGCTGACCCTGAGCGCCGATCCGCTGGATATCGCGCTGGTGCAGGCTGCCAGCAGCCTACCGATGTTTCTCTTCGCCCTGCCCTCCGGGGTGATGGCGGATATCGTCGACCGGCGTAAGTACCTGCTTTTCTCGCAGCTGTGGATGTTTATCGCCGCTGCGGGCCTGACCGTGCTGTCGTTTACCGGTCAGGTGACCCCGACGGTGCTGCTGGCGGCCGCGTTCCTGTTAAGCGTGGGCAGTGCGATGAGTTCGCCGCCGTTCCAGGCGATCGTCCCGGATCTGGTGAGCAAAGCCGAGCTGGGCCCGGCGGTGGCGCTGAACTCGCTGGGAGTGAACATCAGCCGCGCCATTGGCCCGGCGCTGGGCGGCTTTTTGCTGTCGCTGGCCGGGCCGTGGATGGTGTTTCTGCTCAATGCCCTGTCGGTGCTGGGCGTGGCGTGGGTGCTGTGGCGCTGGAAGCCCGCGCTCGCCGTGCAGCGCCTGCCGCCGGAGCACTTTTTCTCGGCGGTACGGGCCGGGGTGCGCTACGTCCATGCCGCCCCGGTGCTGCGTAACGTGCTGATCCGCACCGTGGCGTTTTTTGTCTTTGCCAGTGCGGGCTGGGCGCTGCTGCCGCTGGTGGCACGTCGGGAGCTGGGCCTCGGCCCGGCGGGATACGGGATCATGCTGGCCTGTATCGGGCTGGGTGCCGTGAGCGGCGCGATCCTGCTGCCGCGCCTGCGCCAGCGCCTGAATGCCGACCAGCTGATGGTGGCCGCCAGCCTGGTGTTCGCTATCACCCTGCTGGCGCTGGCGTTTGTGCGCCACTTCTGGCTACTGAACCTGTTTGAGTTTTTCACCGGCTTCGCGTGGATTGCAGTGCTGTCGACCCTGAACCTGGGGGCGCAGCGTAGCGCCGCGCGCTGGGTGAAAGCCCGGGCGCTGGCGGTGTATCTGACGGTGTTCTTCGGCTCGATGACCGCGGGCAGCGCCATCTGGGGGCAGATTGCCTCGCACTTCAACACCGCCACCTCGCTGTGCGTGGCGACGGTCGGGATGCTGCTGGCCAGCGCCACGGTGCTGCGCTGGAAGCTGGAGAAAGACCCGAACCTCAACCTGGATACCAGCGGCCTGATTGCCGACGACGCGCGGGAGACGATCCCTAACGAGCGTGGGCCGGTGCTGGTCTCCTGCGAATATCTCATCGACCCGCAAGCCGCCAGCGACTTTTTGCAGGCGGTGCACGAGCTGCGCCGGGTGCGCCGCCGCGCGGGGGCAATGAGCTGGGCGGTGTACGAAGATATCGACCAGCCGGGCCTCTATATCGAGACGTTTCTGATGGGTTCGTGGGTGGAACACCTGCGCCTGCAGGAGCGTCACACCATGAACGACCACCTGCTGCAAAGCCGCGTGCTGGCTTTTCATCAGGGCGCTACCCCTCCGGCGATCCGTTATCTGGTCGCGCCGGTTTGATACTAATAAAAACACCTTGAGGAAGACACTATGGCGACGATTAATGCAAAAGATGGCACCCAGATTTACTACAAAGACTGGGGCGTCGGTAAACCGGTGCTGTTCAGCCACGGCTGGCCGCTGGATGCAGACATGTGGGACAGCCAGCTTAACTATCTGGCCGAACGCGGCTTCCGCGCCATCGCCTTTGACCGCCGCGGCTTTGGCCGCTCGGATCAGCCGTGGACGGGCTATGACTACGATACCTTTGCCTCCGACATCAACGACCTGATCACCGAACTCGATCTGCAGGATGTGACGTTAGTGGGCTTCTCGATGGGCGGCGGCGACGTGAGCCGCTACATCGGCACCTACGGCACCGACCGCGTGGCCGGGCTGGCGCTGCTGGGGGCGGTCACGCCGATCTTTGGCAAGTCTGACTCCTACCCGCAGGGCGTGGATCAGTCGGTGTTCTCCGGCATTCGCGACGGGTTGCGCAAAGATCGCGCCCAGTTCATCAGTGATTTCTCTACCCCGTTCTACGGCATCAACGCCGGGCAGACTGTGTCTGAAGGGGCGCTGACCCAGACGCTGAACATCGCCCTGCTGGCCTCGCTGAAAGGGACTCTCGACTGCGTGACCGCATTTGGTGAGACCGACTTCCGCCCGGATATGGCGAAAGTCGACGTGCCGACGCTGGTGATCCACGGCAGCAACGACCAGATCGTGCCGTTCGAGACCACCGGCAAAGTGGCGGCAGAGCTGATTAGCCACGCGGAGCTGAAGGTGTACGACAATGCGCCGCACGGTTTTGCGCTGACACATCAGGACCAGCTGAATGAAGATCTGCTGGCGTTTGTGAAGTCGCTGTAAAGGTTAGCATTAATGCCGGGCCTACAGAACCCGTAGGCCCGCGCAAGCATAGTGGACTGCACCCCAAAAGTTGGACACCCAACTGAGTAAGGTGCAGTTTTTTATGGCAAAGCCAAAATATTCCCTGGAAACGAGACTGGCGGTGGTCAACCATGTCCTCTCCGGAAAGGACGGGA